>Ga0209489_104726_pt1 | contig 24725 bp, 7 predicted proteins | sample SiratrowhiteBW_FD_187527 | JGI IMG/M metagenome (GOLD analysis project Ga0209489, IMG submission 187527) | Root nodule microbial communities of legume samples collected from California, USA - Siratro white BW (SPAdes) (version 2) | ecosystem: Host-associated > Plants > Roots > Nodule | place: USA...
AATTTATTGAAAAAACGAAAGAGGTCTAAACTTATCATTACACTAAAACTACTGATTAATGCTTCGAGGAATTTGAATAGATTTGAATATTTTTTAGAGAAATGATGATTATGTGAAGTCTAGCCATTCAAGCTTGGGTTATAAATAAGTTGTCAAACAACAGCTCCAAATATATACTCAATCTACAATGATCACTTTTAAGCTTCAAACTATTAAGTTTAATTTTAAACTTATTCATCTTCAAAGTCAAATCCTGAGTTTGGGAGGACTTGTGTACTATCTAGTACCTATATGTGAAAAAATAATACTTAAACGAAGAAGACAGATATAATCTTACCTAAAATCTTTACCCACTTGGATAACAACATGCAGAGTCCAAATGATATGGATTAATCTGAAACTAATTGTTGTAACATGTTACAAGGTTTAACAACTCATAATATGGTAACCATTTATCAGGCACAAATGCGTATAAGTACAACCTCATCCTTCAGGAGTATCACTCAATCTCATATTACTCACTTAAGATGGACATGCCAATGAAATTACAATTGGATAAAAGAGATCACACAAGGAATTTTATACTGGTTCACTCTTCCTTAAGATCTAAATCCAATCATTTGCAAAACTATGCAAAGATTTCACTAAAAACACCAAGTTTACAATCAAATACACAATAAAGACTCAATCTTGAATCCTACAAGATTGATCTAACCCTTATGCAAAATCCTACCACATAAGATGCAGAACCCTACTGCAAAATGCATAACGCTACTGCAGTGTATGATGCAAACTTCAACAATAACGGAATTACAATAAATCTCAAGACAATAAGATACTCTTCCCTGTAGTGAAAACCAACTGCAGAATGCTCCTTTTAATCAAACGCCAACAAAAAGTATTTCAAGAATGGGACTCAAGGATGATCTTTTTCCAATCTTGATCAACCTCTCAATTCTTGAAGCTCTCTCTCCAAAAAACTCTCAAGTGAACATTAGAATAGCTTTTCAAAATCAAAAAATGACTTAGGTGTTTTGAAAAGCTGCAACACACATGGTTTTATAGGTGAACTTGCGTTGTTAAGTAAAATCAATCGGTTGATTTTACTTGAGTACAAAAAACAATCAAATATTTTTCAAAAACAATCGGTTGTTTATGTTCTGTAGTAAAATTTTTACAAAACAAGCTTCAAAAACAGTTTTTCATTTGAGTAATTTGGAGTTTTCTTGCATGCAATTGATAGGATGAAATTAAACAAATGAACTACTCCAACCTAAGCCTCGTGGGAAAGCTTCATAAAGTGATTTCATAATGTGGAAATGTGAGTTGATGAACTTCAATTCTTCACTGTATTTGCATGGAAGTACATCGCAGAAAAAAAGATGAACAATGCAAAGGAAATGATATTTTTATTAATACTCTGAAAAAGGCATTACACTTATTATTTTATAAGCACACTAATAACTAATTAATAAAATAATAATCTTCAACTTTTATTTTCTGTACAACTACTTAATAACTAATTACAATAATATAAGTGTCAAAATTAATAAAATAACTTTTCGATATTATATTAGCAAAGTATTATAGTAAATTAATCAAACATTACACATAAGAGTTGTAAAAATATTATTACTCATGTACTTTGTTTCATCAAACTTTTAATAAAAGATAAATAACATATAATACAGATCTATGTCTTCAGAGATTGAGAAGAAAAGTGTTGATATACATCGGCATTGATGTTAAAATTGTTATATTTATGATACTATTTTTTACGGTTGTTAGAAAAATCTAAGAGAGCATAACGGGGAGATCTCACAAGAAAGATAAATGGGTTAAACATATATAAGAGAATGATACCACCTTTAACCCAAAACCTTAAAGCAGTAGGTTTATGAGTCTTCTTTCATGTATATTGCTTAACTTTCTCATTTTTATTCAATGTGAAACTTAGACTCACAATTGGATTCTTAACAAAAACTGAATCGGACACAGTTATAGTTGTCAAGAAAAATTTACTTCATCTTTGAACTCCGATCAAAATAATTTTTGTTCCAACATATTCTTAATCTACTTTAAGGTGTATTTGTATTTAGGAATTGATTTAAGAAAATGAAGAAAAGAAAGGATTTGAAGTAAAATTAAAAAGAAAATAAGTGTTTTCTTATTGAATTAAGAAAAGATAGTGAAAATTAGAAATAATGTTTATCAAATTTTATGAGTCTTATGATTGATGTGATTAAATTATTATTTTTTAATATTATTATCTTATAATTTTATTATTTTTTTAAATTTTATTATTTTATTATTATAATTATTATTTATGTTTTTATTATTATTATTATTTTTTAGTTTTTTTAAATTAATGTTATTAGTATTTTATTTTTATAATTGTCTTACTTTTTATTATTATTATTATTTCATGAATTTATTATTAATATTTTTTTATTCTTTTATTTTTATTAATATTTTATTTTTTGTTTTTATAAGTATATTAAATTTATTATTATTTTAGTATTAATTATTTTTTTACTGTATTATATAATTAATTATATTTCTTTTATCGTAATATAAATATAAATATAAATAAGTTAGTAATAAGAAATAATTATATAAAAATATAATATATATTTAATATAATGATTATATCGTAAATATAATAAAATATTTATTCTATAGTATGTTATGTGTTTATTATAATAAATATTTTATTATATTTACATATACTTTTTTCGTAATTCTTCGCATCTAAGTGAAAAAAAGAGCATTTCAAAAAATTTTCTCATTTTTTGTTTTAATTTAATCTTTTATTCTTTAATTTTTGTGTTTTTCCTCTTTTTCTATCAGTACACCTGTATGCAGAAAGAAACGAAATTTTAAAGTCAATCTTATGGTCATGAGGAGCCACATGGTGTCGGAACTCCTAAAAATATGGTTTGCGACCTCAACCGGATACGTATTACTTTTCAAGATCGAAGCATATTTCTTCTTTTTCTATTCTCATTATTTATATGATAATATATATATATATATATATATATATATATATATATATTTTATATTTTTTTTTTTTTATTGAGATCTAGAAGGTTTTCGGTTCCAAATGTAGTTTTTAGTCTTGAATGCAGTTTTCGGTCTTTAGTTTCTAGTTAACTTCTCGGTTTCTAAGAAAGTGTGGAAGAATACTTGTACCAGGTATGCCAATGCCACAGTCAGTGCACAGATGTCGAAATTGCAGTCTTAAGGATTAGATTTTTGCACATGGGCTTGGTTTGTTTGCATTGTATTTATAGAAGTAAAATTGTACAAAACCATTATAATTGGTGGAGGTCTCAAGATAGATCAGTTTTTGGCAGTTTGCTAGTAATTCTTAATATTTTGGAGATTGAAATTGAAAAGTAAATGAATACTTGGGTAGAGATATTTGAATTTAATTTTTGAGACACTTAAAATTTGATTATTAGTTATATTTGAACTTAGAAATCTTTTTAGTGATTTGTAATCGTGTTATAGCCGAGTACGCCTACCCTTCAATTGTACACCTTCGACACATAATCAACTCATCTCTTTCGATACAAAATGAGTCAGTGTGACTCGAAGAATCATCTTTCCCATTAATGATACCTCCCTACTCATCATAGGGCTATCTCTATTAGAGGAACTAAGAGAAGAAAAAGAGGACATAGAAAAATGGAGGGAGACGTACTGATGACTCTTTTTGGCAAGTATACCAAGTCAAGAAATAATATAGAGAAATAAGTACAAGTGTCAAATCCAGGTATTAATCAAGCCTCAGCTAGTGGAGTAGCTTAAGCGAAAAGCGTTTAAGGATTTGATGCAGAACAGATTGCAAACAGTAATGGGTTGTATAAAAATGAACAGTAAACAAAGTATAAATGCAGTAATGGGGAAACTATCTTGGGATTGAACTCATTAACTTAACTATTTGTATTATTAACCATAAATCATTAATAACACATGTTTATCCTATGACTTTGCACAAATAAGATTCATTCAACCCGATTCCTCGTGATTTGAAATTCATAGGTTCTCTTACATGATACTGTTTTTCCCAGCTTTCATAAAGGGTGAACTCGCGTTAAGTACAGTTGTTTCACGCAACCATTACAATGTAACTCATCCCTGGTGTTTCATTGTAATGGGTACTCTCAATGATTTTCAAACCTCAAAACTACTTTCCAGTTAATTTCAAGATTTTTAGTTTAAGAAACAGTTGCACAAATGTTTCAAGCCTTAAGCATACACAGAGAATACAATCTGAATAACTCATGCATTATCAAGAATACAAAGTGTGAGAAAATTACATTCAATCCCAAAATAGATGAAAGTTAGTTAGACATAGCAGCCATGAATACAAGAGACATTCTTCTGCAGGGCACTCTTCTTCACTGTAGCCGCTAGCCAACTCCCTTTCCAATGAAGATTCTTTCCTCCTTTATGCCTCCTGCCAATTTTAGATTTTTGTGTCATTAAGTCTTTAGTGACTTCTAATTTGTCACTAATAGTATTCTTCTTCTCTTTTGTATTTCTTTCACAACTGTATTGTCTTTCCTTTTCAGCTCATCTTCTCTGATTCCTCTCAATTCTTCTTGAAATCCTTTTCTTTATCAATCTGGGGTCACAATGCATTCTTCATTAATTACAAGGCAAAATATGAACATTAAATGCTTGCTCTCAATATTAAAGACATTAAATCATCCAGAATTTGTAGTTGAAAACACTGAAACATAGCCTTTATCACGTACCTAAGAAGGAAATGACTCAGAGAAAAATTCAAAATGAATAAGGCTTGAAAAAGAAGGAAGACGTGAGAAGGATCAACCAAAAGGCACTAGTGTGATGTGTAAGTGATAAAGTAGTGAAACTTGGAGAAGAATTTATTGAAAAAACAAAAGAGGGTTAAACAAAAAGTTATCACACCCAAAAATAGCACTTGAGAAAACGTCCAAATGTTTCACTTCACAAAACGAACAAAGAGAAACAACTTCAAAGCATCGCATCCTAGGATAACATGTCACTGATTGGGCGAAACGTCAGCTGCCTAATTGGTGTAACACCTAGAAACCCTACAATTCATCATTACACTCAAACTCTTCATTCATGCTTCATGGAATTCGAATAGATTTGAATCTTTTTCAAAGAAATAATGATTATACAAGCCTAGCCACACAAGTTTGGATCATAAAATTCAATAAGTTGTCAAACAACAACTTCAAATATATACTGAACCTACAACTGTTGTGTTAAAGCTTAAAACTACCAGGTTCAATTGTGAGCTTGTTCATCTTCAATATCATTTCTGAGCTTAAGGGCTTATGTACTACCTAATACCTAAATATATAGCAAAAAATAATACTAAACCGAAGAAGATGAATATAATATCACCTAAGATCTTTTGGGTAACCACCTATAGAGTCTGAATAACATAGATTAATCTGAAATCAATTGTTGTTACAAGGTTTAACAGCTCATAATACAATAACCACTTATCAAGCAAAAATGTCTATAAGTACAACTCATTCTTTAAGAAGTATCACTCAATCTCATATTACTCACTTTATACATATCACGATTATCTTTATGTTTTTACTAACTTGAGCGTTGAAAAATTTTCATAGATGAATCTTCACTTAGTGCTTTATTCATAATGTTCAAATACTACCAATAATGAGATTCTAGCTTGATTAAAGCTCAATTAACTTGAAGTCAAACTCATAATATCTCATAAGATTCCGGCTCGATTTTTAATAAAAACAAAATTATTTTATTTTATTATTTAAATTATTTTTTATAATATATGTGTGTGTAAAACAAAATTAATATATGTGCTTCCCACAGCTCCAATACGGCATTGAAAATATTTTAGAAGTATAATTGATTATGTTTTAAACATAACATCTCACTTTTCGTTTTTTTGTTAATATTTTATTCCTTACTTCTCAAACTTTCCTACCAATCTTTCTTTTTTTCTTCGATATTCCGCGCTCTGATCCAAATAAAGGTTGACCAAGGGAGTTTTGCTGTCTTCATATCGATAATAAGCTCTAAATTGAAATAATAATGTGTATTTATGGTCTTTTGAAGCAGTTATCATTAAATGTATTCAATGACTAGGCTACTGCCGTCAGATCAATGGCAAATAATATTGAGTACACATTCACAATTGAATACTACATTTGAGGTCAAGCCTTCGGTGTAAAATAAACTAAGGGGAAAATGCAGACATCACCAAAGCAAGCTAATAAAGGAAGACCATTCTTCCAAATTCGTTAAGCACCTCTCTTATCCTTCTTCATGACTATTATTTATAGACAACTCCTGATGTCTGGAATGGTAAAAGAAACTATAACCTTGTCTGATTGCATAGTTGAGATCAAGAAAAACTATTCTAAATGGAACCAAATGTAAGCTTTGAAAATCAATACGGAGCACTCATTTCTTGAAGCACGGAATTAGATGCACAAAGATTAATAAGTATGTGTACATGATCAAAACAATGAACTAATCCTCCCCAAATAATTCAAAACTAATGAGGTAGAGACATTGCCGCAAATTATTATATAATTTAACAATGACAAGAATTCACAATAGCTCAATATCATTTTATACATCTGGTACAAACATACAAGTAACAGCATCCAAATTATACAACACCCAGGAAAAAAAAAATGTATCTACAAGACTAATTAATGACCCTTAACCTTATCATCTGCCACAACATTGAGAATGGGCAAGCTACTGAGGAACTCATCAAGGCCTTCAAAGAACCCAATCCCTTCAATATTATCCTCAGCATGTCCAGCAGCACTCCCTTCGCGATCCCGCTCTCCACGGGAAGGCTCCTCCACCTCATTGCTGAACTCCACATTCAAATCCAACTTCCCCAAGTTTCCAGCACCCTTCCTCCTCGAACCACCCACCGCACCCTTCTTACCACCAGACTCCGCCCTCGCACCAGACGCCAAAGCAGAGCCACCATTAGCTTTGGCATTGGCATTAGCATTAGCACTGGCAGCTGTAGCAGGATCAGCAGAACCCACATTCTTATGCCCTGTTTGGACACCTCTCCTGGGTCTCTCCACAGTTTCCCTCCTTCCATCACCAGATTTTTTATTAACTCTGCTCCTCTTCCTTCCGCTCCTCTTCTCAACCTTCCAGTCTCCATCACCGGAATCATCGTCACTGGGTTCGGATAACTCGATAAAGGCGGCGGCAGCCTCGTCATCGTAATAAGCCCAATTCCTCGTAGGCTTACTATAGGATGACCCCTTCAAAGGGCAAGGAAATAAAGGGGCAAACGGGTTCCAATTGGAGGATAACCCGTTCACGTCCTTCGAATCCAACGAAAACCCCAACGGGAAAAAACCCCAACTGCAAAAGGAAACATCTTTCCCAGTCAACGGCGGTGGCGACCGTATCACCACCGCATGAAACCCCCTCTGACAACTCTGACACCTCAAGGTGCACTCCTCGTACCCCTTTGGGTATTCATACAAAACGTAGCAGTAAGGGCACGAGGTCCAGAAACTCGTTACCCCGTCGTTTTCGACGGTTCGAGTCGGCCGAGTCGACTCAGCGGACTCGGGACGATTGGAGTTCGACCGATTTCGCCTGGGCGTGGGTTGGGGCTGTGCAGGAGGAGGAGGCGGGGCCCGTTGCGGCGGAGCGGTGAGCAGCCGGAGATCGCTGTCGTACATGGCTTTCTTGGCGGGGTCGGAAAGTACAGACCAGGCGTCGTTGACGAGGGAAAAGGCGTGGCTGGCGAAGGCGAAGTGGTTGCGGCTGGGATCGAGGAGGTGGGCGAGGCGGCGGTACTGGGAGGCGATGTGGTCCATGGCGGTGGTGTAGCGGAGGATTTGGAGGATCCCGTACCAGTCACGGTGGTGGTCGTTAATTGGCGACTCTCCGGCCAGGAGCGTGTCGACCACGGTGAGGAGGTGCTCGGAGGGCTCGTAAGTCGGGTCGGACTCGCGCGCGCGGATCGCGAATGAGCGCGCCCCGTGCAGGTCGCGCGCGCTCAGCAGCTTGTTGGCGGTGTACAGCCAGCGCTCCGCCTCCGCTCGGTTTCCTCCGCCGGCGCCGTCCATGGTGGATCGGACTCTTGAAAACGGACAAAAAAGGACACGGCAGTGAGAGACTCAGAGTGTGGGGGATGAGGGCAGTTTCGTCATATCATACCGTAATAACGATGTCGAATGATATGATACCACATGAATGGTCTTTGTAAATGCTGAGGTCAAATATAACCATTTCATTGGTTCATGTAATCATGCTAACTAAAACACAGAGACCATATGATCAATTTTTCATAGACTCATACATTCTGTAATGAATTAAGAAGACACTAGTATGGTTTGACTGATGCATATACGCAAGGTTCACCTCAGTGCAATAAAACCACAAAGATTATAGATATGTTTTACAAAGGGGAGGCTTTGTTTAACTTCTTTGCTTTTACTTTGATAAAACCACTTCTAATGTCTTTTTTAATTTTAAAAAATCTAAAAGTAAACTGAAAATAGCTTATTTGATAAGCTACTTAAATAAGTTAAAATGAAAACTATTTTCCAAAACACAATCATATTTTTTTAAAACACTGCTTTTAAAGTTGAAAAACTAAGACATCATCACAGTTAAGTATCAATAAAAGCATCTAGCTAATTTATGAAACTTAAAAGTTGGGCCTTGTGGCATCTATACCCATTCATATTTTGAAGGAAATTATATCGATATAATCATAAAATAATATACTAAATTAAATAATATTTAGAGAAAACATGTTAAGAGTATGAACTTAGCGCTATTGAGAATATGGAATTCAACGCCCATTTGAGACGGGCTCAAATATTTGGAAACAAATAAAACCAAATTTACGAGGTAATTGCTTCCTGCATCCCCCGATTTGAATCTGCACCTCCATAACTCTTGAAAATAACTATTTTTCCCCTTTTTTTAAAGTAACTTTTGGATTATTGTTCTGAATTTTTTTAACAATTTTTATGGAATTTATGAAATACATTAAGATAATATATAATATTTTTGAAGCAAAATTTCTGGAATAAAATTTTCGCAACGCATAAAATACTTGAATAAGATTTTCGAAACAGGATTTCTAGAACAAACATTCTGAAATGTATTTAATATTTTTTGGAATGTATTGTGTTCCAGAATAAGATTTCTAGAACACATGAAATGTGTTCTGGAAAAATCTTTTCAAAACAAGATTTTTTTTCAACATTCTCCTTCACTTTTTCTTCTATGATGGTGATGGTGCAGCCACGACCATAATGGTGACGGATGATAGGGTGAGTGAAGAAGACAGGATAATTTGATCATTTTATCCAATTATGGAGGTTCAAGTTCAGAAATGGGGTTGCAGAAAGTAATTTCCATTTAACTCCAATAACATAGTGAAGTGAAGTCCAGGTTTTGGGCCTTCTTCATCCGAGACAATGTGTAATTTCAAAGTCTTCTAGGTACTTTCCCTTTTACCTTGTAGATGAAGTAGGAACAAAAGACATTTATTTGGTGATTTATATTCTCACCCTCGGTTTATCTTACAACTTTTTTCATTGTGCTATATTAGAGGAGAAGAGAGACCTACAAGTTTTGATGTTTCGTTTAATTTCACATCTCATATGTAGTATTTTATTTTTGCAAATCACATTCTCTTTTCTTGTTACAATCCACCGTCACTCACTATCTTGTATTATTTCTTTATTTATGTTTTACTCTTTTTTATCACCTTATTAGTGCGAATTATCACCTAAGATTATTCCTAACTAATTTTTATTTTACAAAAACAAATAGATTGACTAATTTTAATGATGTCGTTCTGTTTAATTACACGTTTTTTATGTAGAAGATTCAAATTTAAACATTACTTAAAAGGATCCGATAGTACTTATACTAATAACATTATTAGTAACTATTTTGTATAATATGTTTACTTTAGTTTTATTTGTTCCATTTTAGTCTCATTTATTATTTATTAACTTCAAAAAATATTATAGTTATTTAAAACAAATAAAAATTATCGGTCAAAATCAATTAAATATTTTATTTACGTTATTAAATTAATAAATACGTAACACTAAAGCATAAATTAAATATTAAAAAAAAAACTTATTTCTGTAATGAATTTGGATCGTATATACGATAAAAACCTAATTCTGTTATATATTATCATTTCCTTTAAATATGGTTTTAATTCTTCAATTTGCAACAATTATTTTTTCTAGTCCTTCAAAAAAATTGTGTAGAACTAAGTCTTCCAAAAATAATATTTTTTTTTAATTTATTAATAAAATTATTTTTATTTGACTAATTTCTATAACTTTTAAAGAATAAAATTATAATTATTTTAAAAGATTAAAAACATATTTTAGTTTATGTTATAATATAACACCATGTTTGTTTGAAAAACTTGTTCAGAAACATTAGGAAAAATTAAAGGAAAATAATATAAATAAACATTTTCATAAATTAAAAATAATTTTTATATAATTTATTTTGTAAAATTGATTTCATATATAATTTTTTCTAAAATATAAAGTTTAATTTATATAAGTTAATTTTAGCTTATCACTATATAAAAGTTTTTTTTTTTCTTTTTTCCCTAAAAATATTTCTGAAGAAAAAAATTCCAAATGTATCTATAATATATAACCAAAATACTTTTTCATTATACTTTTTCCCACTATCTTAAAATAATTTTTGTTCGATGAATATAAAGTGAAAAATTTGTAATAGCTAAAAATATTTTTTCAAAAAAAAAATGAATTGAAGGGTTAAAAGATAAAATAGGAGATGGCGATAGAACATAGTGTATCTGCATGCATTTCGTCACGTAATATCATGAATAGTGAATTCAGAGTTACGAAGACTACTCCTTGGCATCATAATTCACTGAAACCTAACATATCCGTTTGGAGATTTTCGTACCAACATTTTCTGATTTTCATTGCACACTCCGACATTAACTATGGGAACTACTAATTGTACGGTTTTTTATTCTAATTTTGTTTCTATTTATTTGTCTTTTGCACTGTTTAAAACTACATTAATTATCATTTTACAACTATGTCCATATATTTGAAAACTTAAAAGAGAATTAAAATACACTTTTCATTGGACTGCAAATGTACATTCGTATTAGTATAAGAGGATTAAAGATTCAATCAACTAATTATTTGGTAGAATTTTTTTCACTTTTTTTATTTATTTTTTCACTAAATAATAAAATTTATTTTATTTCCAAAAAATAAAATTTATGATTATTGTAGTGAATTTAGTTAAAAAAGAATATGGTAAAGTGAAACTAAAAAGAAAAAAAAAAAAGATAAAGACTCTTTTAAAAGTTTGCGAAAATTTTCTAAAAAAAAAATGTTAGCTTTTTCATCATGAAGAGAGTGAATACTCCTTTTATAAGAGAGGAAATGACTCCTTACATATTTCAAGATTAAAAATTGAAAAGGAAAACTTATTTTCATGGAAATAAGGAAAAGAAAACATGTCGAATACTCTATTCCACATGCTATACTCTTTGGGAAAGAGGAGAAAAAAAAATGACACTTTATATTAAGAAGAGAAGATATCTTATTTTGAAAAAAAAAAAATTTGTGTAAAGAAAGAATCTTATAATGATAAGAAAAATATTAGAAAAAACTTATGATTTTATTGAAAATCGTGAAAGTTAATACTTTTATTGATTTATGGAGTTAAACTTTAAATGCCACATATTGTTACTTGTGTTCCTTTTTATTTGTTAATTTTTTATTCAAATTTTGGTTCATTTATATGTTATTTGTATAGTTAAGACTAGATTATTTGTCATTTTATCTGTTATACTTTAATTTTAAAAATGTCAAAGAGAATTAGTATTTTTTTTTTCTATGAACACTCTAACGCTGTTTGTTTCCGTGGTTGGATTTACGATAACAGGAAGATGAAATTTTGTGTTACTAGTTATTTAGTAAATAATTTGTTTTTCACCTCTTTATCTAACTTCTCACTAATTAATAAAATTTATTTTATTCTAAAAATAAATAAAATTTATGGTGATAGTGAATCTAATTAAACAAAATGCTAATTGAAACTACAAAGGAAAATGGAAAAAAAGTAAAGATTATATAAAAGTTTAACAAAAAAAATTGGTGCTAGTGTCTAATAAAAAATAAGGTATTAGCCCTTGCATCATAGAGTGAGTTAAAGATTCCTTCGGACAACACACAAGATGACTCCTTAAAATCTTTAAGATTAAAATTATAGAGGGAAACTTACTTTCATTGAAATGAGAAAATAATGCTTCAGAAACAAAAATTGATGTTTTACGTTGTAAAGAGAGAAAATACAATATTATATGAAGAGAGAAAATAACTTATTGTGAGATATTTTATGTGTAAAAGAAAGTCAAAATGATAAGGATATTATTTAAAAAATTAAGAAATATTTGAAAATTATGAAAGTTAATGCTTTTATTGGCTGTGCAGCAAAACCTTAAATGTCACATATTTCTCCCTTATTTGTAATTTTTAATGTCATTTTACTAGTTATACCCTAACTTTAAAAAGTTCAAAGAAAATTAAAATGATCTGGATTTTGCACTTACATTAATATAATAATGTAAGTGGATTGTAGTTTGTATCAAGTAATTATTTGGTGGACAATTTTTTTTCCACCTCTTCATCTAACTTTTCAGTAATCAATAATTTTTTTATTCCAAAAAAAATAAAATTTATGATGATAGAGTGAATATATTTAAAAATAATATGTTATACTAAAACTAGAAAAGAAAAACGAAAAAAAGGTAAAAGATTTTATAAAATTTTAACTAGAAAATTGTGAGTGTCTCACCAATATGTTGGCACTTACATTAAGATGGCTTCTTAAAAATTTTAAGATTAAAATTTGTTGAGAAAAACTTATTTTCATTGAAATATGAAAATAATATTTTTGATAAAAATTAACACTTTATTGTAGAGAGAGAATATACAATCCTATAAGTGATTTACTATATAAAATGAATGAATGTTAAAATGATAAGGATATTATTGGAAAAAATTATGAAATTTATTGAAAATTTTGAAAGTTAGTGTTTTATTGGTTTGTGTAGTCCAACCTTAAATGTCACATATTACTCTTTTTGTAATTCTTTAATTGTCAGTTTTTATACAAATTATGTTTCTATTTATTTTGGTTTCTACTATTTAAGGATATATTTGTTGTCGTTTTACCAATTATACCCTTATTTTTTGAAAAGTTCAATAATAATTAAAATACTCCTTCTATGGATTGTAAATTAATTGGAGTTTGCACTCTATTATATTAATATACTAGTGTATTCGTGTCAACTAGTTATTTGGTAGAGGATTTAGTGTTTTCCACCTCTTCATCTAACTTTTCACTAATCAATAAATAACATTTATTTCTTTTAGAAAAATTATGGATGTTAGGAGTGAATTTAATTCAAAATAATATGTTACAGTGAAACTACAAAGAAAAATTAAAAAAAAAGCAAAAGACTCTATAAAAGTTAAACTAAAATATTGTGAGTGTCTCTTTAATTTAGAAGATGTTTACAGCTGCATCATAGAGAAAGTTGAAAATTCATTTGATAACACACAAGATGACTCCTTAAAAATTTTAAGACTAAATTTTATATAGAGAAACTTATTTTTATTGAAATGTGAAAAAAAAATTCAAATATTCTATTTCATATTTTGCTCTTTGACAGAAAAACAAAGAAAGAAATGATTGCAAAGAGAGAAAATATGTTATTTGATAGAGAGAGAAATTAACACTTTAATGCACAGAAAATATGTAATATTCTAAGCGATTTTCCATGTAAATAGAATGTGAAAAATGATAAGGATATTATTAGAAAAAAATTATGAATTTATTAAAAATTACGAAAGTTAATTCTTTTATTAGTTTATGTAGCCAAACCTTAAATGCCACATATTGGTCCTTACGTCATTTGTAATTGTTGGTCTGTTTCTATTTATTTGCTATTTGTATAGTTCAAGACATTATTATTTGTTCTTTTACTAATTATACACTTACTTTTGAAAAGTTCAAAGATAATTAAAGTACTTCTTTTATGGGACTATAAATGAATTGCAGCATTCTATTTGTATCAATTAATTTCTACCTCTTTTACTAACTTCACACTAATAAATAAACTTTATTTTATTTTTTAAAAAATAAAATCTTTAATCATAACGTTGAATATAATTAAATAAATATATGTTAAGGTGAAATTACATAGGTTGATATTTGCATTAACAATTAAAGACTATTTCAGTAACACATATTTTATGATGTATTTTTTAGTAACACATATTTTATGATGTATTTTTTTGAAAGATTGATGGACTTATCAATTAAAAAATGTGTTAAAGAAAAGAAAAATAGTGTACAACATCACCATTGTTACAAGAAAAAGACAATAATAAGTAACATTGCAAATGAAAATAGAGAGTGGATTAACACTAAAGAAATTAAAGAACATATCATTTTTAAAGAGACTTCCAAAAGATAAGTGTAATACGAATTTGTCACTTGAAGAATCTCTTCAAGACAATAACCAAAACAAAAATTTTATATTATTAAAACACTCAAAATATTCTTAACAAATCTTATTCTTTTTAATACTCGAATGTTATTTACAACAAAACTTTAATGTGTTTTTTTTAGACTTGATTTGTTATTAAAGGATAAGAGAAACGAGTTTCAAGCAATGTGAACATAACTAAAAGGATTTCAATTATAAACACAAAAGTAATGATAATATCTAGTGATGATATTTAAGCTAATAACTATACTTAATATATTACTAATCCTATTATTAATATAAATTAATTTTCTAATTTTGGATTAATATATAGATGACCCTTTAAAAATAAAGAGACACATGGTCATTCTTTAAAAAGATAAAAGACATATGAAATAGTTTCAACCTTCACATGTATTTAGAAAGTGATACTAAGTAGTTTTAACTAATACATAATCTTAAAAATAACATATGGAAGAAAGATACACTTTATGTACACGTAGTCTTCTAAATTCTATAAATTATTCTATAACTTTTTACATTTTATTTTGTCTCTTTATTTTTCTCTCTAGTTTTCTAGGTCTTCTTTAAATTTTCCTTAAAACTCTTTTATTTTTATTCTCGATTATTTTCATTATATATTTTTTATTTTAATGCTTGATTTTTCTTAAAACTCATTTTCTCCATTTTTTCTATAATTCTCTTTAATTCTACTTATATCAAAATGTTTTCTTATAAATTTTAAAATTAAAATTTATAGAGGAAAGAAAAATATGCTTGAAATACTTTATTTTTCTCTTTAATAAAAAGAAAAAAATAATACTTCATTATGAAAAGAAAAACATAATTATGCTATGAAGTAAGAAAAAGTAAACATTTTTACTATAGAGAGAAGATACATATGAGTATTTTTGTGTAAAAAAAATGTAAAAGTGATAACAGTATTATTGAAAAACAAAGTTATTAAAAGTTATGAAAGTTAATGTTTTTATTACTTTCACTAGTCAGACCTTAACATCACCTCTTAAGTAATAAAAAGTATAATGGCTACCAATCACTATTTTAAAGATAATTTAATATCGTTTAGTATTTTTAAAGTTATTAATTAAATTGATATTTTTTGAAATATAATAATTTAGTTTTTTTATGTTAAATGGATGAAAATACGGTTAAGATGATAAATGTTTTGTTGTTATGTCAGCACACATCCCCTCACCTTTATCATGTTGTCACCTTCTTAATCTTTCATTAATTTTGATAAAACGTTTCATCTATAAGATGAAATTGGTGAATGAAATTTTGATAAAATTATTTATTTATCTTTGGCAAGGTAGCTTTTTTAATTGCATTAAACTTATTTCAATAAACTACTTAATATCGTTTCAAAATAATTTACGCAGATGAAATTTATATTTTACCATCTTATCGCTTAAAATAATAATAAAAAGCTCTATTGTCTTTATTTTGTAAATATGATTATTTGGATCAGTATTTTTTTACACTTTTTTATTATTAATTTAATGTTAAATTTATTTTTAATTATTAAATTATTTATTTTTATTTTTAATAATATTTTTATTGAGAAATAATAACTATTTTAAGGTATAACGAAAAATAATTTTTTTACGTAAATATTACTTGAAAATTAATAAAAAAATTTAAAATAAATTAGAAAAATATAATTTTTTAATTATTCAGATATGTAGTTGTCTAATATTAATATTTAATTCAACAATGGATCATATTCTTATTTTTTATTTTACAATTTTCTACTAGTTGATCAATTAATTTTGTTAAAAACTTCTAGTGTAACTTTGAACTAGCTTTCCACAACTAGTTTTGAGCTTTCAACTAAATTCTAGCTTTCAACTTTCTTTTTAACTAATTTAACTAATAACAGCCAAATTTTTTAATGTAAAAGACTAATTCTTGTTTTTGAACAACATAAAAAGAAGTGTAGCTAAGCTTCGTCTAGAAAACTTATTTATCTTGATATACAAATACTTAACTAAAAAAATACCTATATTAATTAAGTATATCAATTAATTTAGTTTTTAACGTATTTTAATAAATTTTAAGGGGAAGTCAATAAAAAAAACACACCTTAATTATAATAATTTCTCTAAGCCCGTGTTACCTTTTTTTTCATTTTTAAAGTTTCTTTCTTTCTTTAGTTTATGTTTCTTTTTCTTTCTTTGTTTTTTTCTTTATTCTTTTCTAAACAAATTCTATTTGTAAGATGGTGATTGAATAAATATCAATCATGATGAATCACAACTTTTATAGAGTAAATCCCTTTCTTTTAAAGTTTCTTTATTTTTTTTCTGTAAATATTTTATGGTTTTACATGTTTACTCAGTTTAGAAAGTTATTACCCGAATTCGTTCAAAATATTGAGAGGTACTTTAGTAGGTTATTAAAAGATTTTGGTGCACTTTCAACACTTATGTTATCCTATTTTCTGTGAACCAAAATTCACAAGAGAATTTGAACTATAGTTTAAAAGTATTTAAATTTGGTTTAGTAATATGAAATTATTGAATGAATGGTTGGATGTTTATTTTTTAAATGTGTTATTTTAATTTGTTAGAATGTTGAATGAACCTAATTTGATTTAAGTGGCAACTTATTGTATGTGATTGTAAAACAAGTCCCATTTAAAATTGGAATGGTGTATAATTCATATCCATGGTTTTATTGCTCTTGACTTTATTTGATTGTTGGACATATAAATTCTCAATGATATATTTATTATTTTGATTGTTGAAACAAGTTGTATTTAATTTATAAAACTAATTATAATGGTTGAAAATGATTAAATTAGTTTAGTTATTTGTCATATAAAATATTTAAGGCATAGTAAAAGGAAAAAAGAAAAACAGAGACACGCACGGCCCCGCACCTCACTAAATTCCTTTTTCCCTCCACGGCCCCTCTCACATTCTCAAAATCTCTCTTCCTTCAATTTAGCTTTTCTTCTTCCTATATCATCTGTTTTAAAATTTAATCACACCCTTGCACTAGCTCTGAAGAGTTAAGAATCATTTATAACTTATCATAATATCAAACAGAGAAAATTTATATTTATTCTAAAAATTTCTTATTCTTTGGTTTTTCTTTGATTTTTGTCATCAATTTTAATAACGATAGTTGAGAAAAGTATTTCTCTCAACTTAAGTAAGATTATACCTAAATTTGATTTTGTTATGATAACTTGTTATAGATCCTTAAATTTTGGAATTAGTATATGTAGGAACAACTGGCTCCAGAAGGGGAGTTGAATGGAGCCTGAACTCAATTCGCTATAAATAGAAACCACCAACCAAGGCAAAAATATATAAGCACAGATAAAGCAGTTTTATACTGGTTCACCCTAATCTCTTGAGCTACGTCCATTTCTCCCTTGAACAAACCGTTCAAGAGGTTCCACTATTAAGCAAATAGTTACAACGAGTACACAAACCTCTCCAGGTTACAACGAGTACACAAACCTCTCCAGGTTATCACAAGTACACAAACTTCTCCAGGTTATACCAGTCTCAATCTCCCCCTGAGATCAAAACCACTCAAGATTGTAAATAAACACTCTCAAGAGAGAGAACAATGAAAGCTCACAAGGGTTTACTTCACAATGGTGAAGAATTACACAATGGTTTCACACAACCCAAAACTCTAGATGTTCTCAATAGCAGATTGACAATGGACACTCAATATATTTTCTTCAATGTATTATATGATGTATTTCTCTTTTTGTTTCTTGTTGTTGTTGTTGTATATTCTTCAACTTGAACTTGCTCCTCTATATGTAGCTTTTTAGGAACTAACCGTTGGAATGCTTGAACAGAACAATCTTGACTTTCTGATGTATCGAGCTCAAACTGGAAATACTTTTCTAATTTTCATACTGCATTAAACTTGATTAAGTCTGTATAGGAAATAATTTATTATAAAATAGAGAAATTATATCTGAGATACTCATCAATAATTTGAATAATTTCTATTATGAACAGATTTGAACGTTAATGCACATTATGATATAAAAATCAATTAATCACAATTAAATACTTCATAATAATTTGAATATTTTCCGTTATGAACAAATTTAAATGTTAGAGCACAATATGATATAAAATCAATTTAAATCAAATCAATAACACATAAAAGTAAATAGTAAGAAAACTTAAAGAGCATGTGTCTCCTGCTTTAATAATAATAATAATAATAATAATAATAATAATAATAATAATAATAATAATAATAATAATAATGTTAACTGTGTAATGTATATAAGTCATCAAATATAAATATATACTCGAGTTTTGTTATCATCAAAACTTTATCAAATGATTTGATCCTCTAAAGGGACTTTGGACTGCCTAATGTTCAACAGTATCTCTGTCAGGTATTAGAGAAACTGTTGTAAAAATCTTCATCAAATAAGGGAAGCTAGTAACTTGTTTTATACTAATTAGTTACTTTCAAATAGAACTTTAGGATAAAAGACTTGAATATGTGATTATCAGTGCTCAAGTCTTTCTTACAGGTCTGACTGGTCCTTGAATACTGAATATGTTTGATTGTTTATCTTGATTTAATGTGATTAATTGACCTGATTTGAATAATGATGTTTCAAAGTAATATGTGAGAATTTTTTATTGTTGTTTAATGGACTAAATATGACTTTGATAGTTATAACCTGTGGATACATCTTTATGTATGATTGATTGAGGAATTGTATTTGATATTGTGCACTTATATAAAGTGGTGAAGTTTTCTTGACATTATTGTAATTGAAATGGAAAGTCAATGAACAGATGAATGAAAACTAATGATGTATGATATGAATTATATGTGATGCGTAGACATAGTGTTTTCAGGAAAGAAAACATCTGTGCTGAGAAATAGGATATGTATTATCTAAGGATCTGGTTTAACGATTGATATCCTGATAAGAATCAAATAGATGAATATTAATAGGTGGTGAGAGTCGAAGGAGGTTCATATGACTGAAACTGCAGCTTGAAAGAGGGTTGGTTAGGATAGTCATATGGATTAACCTTGTCATATGAGATTAATGATGAGACACACAAATTGAGAGTAATATGACAGGTGGAAATCTCGGAGTCTATCCAATGCACGAGTCTTCCGAAAATAGATTGAGTCTGTCTATATTATGTGATATCTTGAGTTGGATGATAGATGTTGTTAATTGATTGTTAATTCTTAAATGATGTATACTTGTGATTATTTGAGATTAATTAAAATATTTTGAATTACTAGCTTACCCCTTTCTTGTTTGTGTTGTGTGTTTGTTTCTACTGCAATGATCGTGTTATACACGGGAGCAAATAATATTACAGATGGTACTGTGGAAGATGTTATTGAATGAACCAGTTGTAGCTTTAAAAACTTTTTGAAAAACTCTTATTTTATTTATATGCATATATGTGTAATTCCCTATGAAGAGGGAAATCTTTTGAAGTACAATGTTAGTAAATGGTTGATATATATATCTATATTGTGCATTATGTTTTAACTACTAATTTAGATAAATTAGATGTTATAAATAATTTTTAGGTATTGCAAAATATACATCATTTGTTGGTTTTATATAACCACTTAGGTTTTGAAATGGTTGCTAAAGCAATGCTTATGTGATAATTTTTATTGTAATTACCATCACTTAGGATATGTCTTAATCTTTGAGTGAAATATCACATTAATTCTCTCTTCTAAGCTCTCATTACTCGAAGAGTGGTTGTTGGATAAAGAAAGTGGTTGTTGGATAAAGAAAAGAAGTGTTGAAAGAATCAAATGTTAACTATCTTCACTGTTCAATTACTCATTAAGCATTCAAGGAAGTTAGAGTTCATATCAATTTTCCATGTCCTTGAATATATCCTTTTTAAGTAATTAGATAATGCTTGAGCAATATATTTTATAAGTCAAGTGATAAAATTATCACTCAAGCTATGTGAGTTGTCATTCAAGTAATATATTTATAGCTCAAGCGTCATGTCCCTGTTTTCTTTAACATTCAATATTTTATACATGAATGATTAGTCTCATTTGAAGTTAAATATTAGTTATTCAAATTCTTATATTTATATTATGGAATAACTTGAAATGGTTGAAATGTAATCATATGATCAATGAAAAATACTATGATATTTGTAATTAATAATCAAATTAATATTATTATGATGAATACACGTGCTGTGTGATGTTAAAAAAAATAATATATTACATGAGTAACAAATTTAGAAATTTAATAAAATTTTATGTTCTAATAATAAGATAAGTTTATAAACAAATGCTGAGATAACAAAAACTAATTGAGAATTTTAACATCAAATTGAACTAATACTCAAATAAATGAGTAAGAAATTATTATTAGAAATATATTGTTAGATAAACTAATTATTATTATAAATACCAGTCTTCAACTCCAAACTTAATTATAGCATTTCAGAAAATGATTTATCACAATATATCTTTTATTAATAAAATAAATAGTATTTAGTGGGTTTAATATGCATTTATCCATAGATTGGTTATACAATTGCATATCTAATTAAAAAATTAGTTCACTCTTACTTTCTCTTATGCTTTATGATTTTTGTTACGGTCTGGACGAGTATAACTTCTTAACTTTGAAAAAGTTATTAACATATAACAGTAAGTCTTTTAATAATTATAATAATTTACTGAGAAATTGATTTCTTTTAAGTGTTTAAGAATATATTTAAGTGATTAAAAATACTTTCTTAATCATAAGGTGATTGTGATATTCTTGAGTGGTGAGATGGTAGGAGTCTTAAACATTTTGCAGGAGGAGTAAGTTGAAACAGAAAGGGTTGAGTGATGATGATGCGAGCACAGGGATAAGGCAAACGTACGGGGAAAATGTGAATCATAGATTGGTGAGGTGGGGTTTTGCCTGCACAAAACCAAAGAGGATAAGTTATTAGGTACATGAATCAAAACTTCCAACAAATACAAATTCATTCATTGCCATTCTTCACGTGTTAAACGGGTACATCAATAATACATATTATTCATTCATTATTTCGTTAATCTCCAAATAACATTAATCATTATTTTCTTGGGATGCTTTTCATACTTAAACATATAATATCTATGATAAATGCCTATGTTACCCAATTATTTTTAATTTACACATTATTTAATAATTTTTTTAATGATAATTATCTTAGTAAGAGAGAAAACGAGGATTTATGAGTCGGTTATGTAAAAGAAAAAGGAAAAATGTGCGTCCACAGAAAGGAAACAACGAGAAGCACAACCTAAAAGAGAGTGCTCAAATTTTGTGGGCATTCTATTTTATTTTTTTAATTGTTAGGTAAATAAGGTTTATTGATTTTTTAAAACAGAAATCAGTAAGGACCATATGAATGTTTCGCTATAGGAAGGACCATATGAATGAAAGGAACTATAAAGATGAAACTTTTGTAATAAACTTTAGCTTATTTAAAATAAAAGCTGATGTTTTATGATAAAATTCTCAATTAAATTTCTGTACACAGCTTTTGATAAATCTTTGAATTGTTAATTCAAAGTGATAATTTATTTTCTTGAATTATCAATTAATTCTGATTGTGATGTTTTTTTGTCTTCTTATCTTTTATTACGCATTCAACACATATTTAGTATGATTCAATGTTTTCATTGCTATTTTATTTTCCTTGGTTGAAATTCCTCGCACTTCAGCTTTAATCACGAGTTCAATTTTGAGATCCAATTTCAAATTCTAAACTGCAATTACAATAAAAATACACTCAAATTGAAAGTAAACTATTGATCAAATTTTAGTCCATAAAAGTGAAATAAAAGGATATATATAAAAGAGCACTTGAATAAATTTTTTCCAAAAGTTGTTGAAAACAGACAAGGTTAAACAATGTAGTGATTAACTTCCGTTAGTTCAAAAGTTTCTTAAAATATTTTTGCAAAATCCGTGTAAAGGGTGATTAAAGATCCCTACAAATGTGTAATAGAAGATATAATCAACATTTGTTTATATTAGTGTATTTAACTTGAACTACATCTAATTCACTTTCAAGTCAATCTTTAGGAGTATTATAATAATCAATTGATTATAATAAATAGTTCAGTGTTACTTTTTGTTCATACGAATATACCGAGTCACTCCTAAAAATATTCTTTTAAGATAAAAAAAAACACAAGTATTCTTTAATTACTTACAAATAAAAATAAGGTTTGAAAATTAGAAGGTTTCAATTCTCAAAAGAGGATCTAAATTCTAAGTACTCCTTACTATAAATAACTTAACTAGGCGAAGAATATACAAAAATGATTTAAGCAATACTTAAGAATATGATCTTAAGATATATATAAAAATTTCAAAAGCAATTACCTAACTATGTTTGCATGTAAGGTTGATATATTGATTAGGTTTTCCATCCATCTGTGTAGCTCCCTATATGGACACTGGAAATGTCGATTACTAATTGGCATGTTGATCATTTATCTTGTATCAATGTTATCAGAGTTTGTAGGGTTATCTTAACACCTCTTTTTTTTTTTTCATAACACTTCATTTTCTATTTGTACTTCTTTGAGTTTAACATTTGTCTTGTCTTATAGTATATAGTATTTGTATGTGATAGATTGGCATATACGATATTGTGATTGGTGTGATGAAGTTTCTTCTAACTAACTTGTCTTCTATCTTGACCATAAGCTTAATAACAATATTATTCTATCAAAACTTAATATTATTTGTTATTATCGAAATATTAGAGATTTTTAAATCTTTATAAAACTTGGAACAAATTATCAAGACTAGACTGTTGAAAGTATATTGTCCAAATCTAAAAAAATATATATATAAAAAGAAGAAACAAAAAGTTATTTTGGTAAGTGGAGAAGTTATTTTTTTATTCTTGTCATGGTATTTGTTATTGTTCTAGAACCTTCTTGTATGTTCTCTTATTTATTACAACAAACCTAAATCGTATAACCAATGAAAATAATCAATTAATGTGATACCATTATAAGATCATAACCAATGGATGAAATATCAACTTTGTTAAAAACAAGTAAAAATCTTATGTTTAAACTTTAATTCATGGATTCTAGAAAATAAGAACTTAAAAACATGTTAATGTTAAGAATAAAAAAATTTAAAAAGAAAAGATAAAATAGGAGAAGGGAGGTAGAACACACCACTATAGGTAGACTTAAGATAAGTGCAAAGTTTAATTGACACTTGAACTCCCAACTTCAAGATAAGAATCTAAAAGAGAGATAATGATGCTCATGATCATTATTTATAATTTTCTGTATTGGTTGTGTATGAAGAGAAAATATATGATGTTCTCTATGATGATATTAGGATCAAGACAATATGAAAATGACATCGATGTTTATCTAAGTCCATTGATAGAAGACTTGAGGTTGTTATGGGATGAAAGAATTGAGGTATTTGATGTGTATGAAAAGGAGAATTTCAATTTGCATGCATTATTATTTTGCACCATTAACCTAATGCCTTAACCTATATGATCATATTATTAGTAAAGTTAGGATATCTCATTTATTTTATGAACTAACACGTTTAATATCGTCACCTAAAACAAAATATCATCCTAGGAAACATGACATACCTATGAAGGGCTACACACACCTACAAGGGACCACACACCAATAAAGGGCAACATATCATAAAGATATTGTATGTATACATCATAATAATGATCTCACCTTTATCATGCTCATTATATACATATCATGATGCATATTATCCATGTTAGAAAAGCATGATGTGTTGATTTGATAATAATTATAATGATGCATGCACTTCTTATTTATGATTCCTCTCTCCATTTCTCTTTATCTTAGTACTATCAAAATGTAAAGCAAAAATCTGTCTCTAAAATAATATCGAGTAAATTTACATTGAAAAACTGCTTTTATGCTTTTTATGAACATAATAATCAAATATTATGTTAGCGATTAATTAGTTATATAATCAATTGTTAGCACCAGTGGACTGCTGCAGTGATTTGATGAATTCAACCAAGTGAAGATGCTCTAGATCATGTGAAGGATGGATGAAGATTTCTTGAAGTTTGAAGACTTGAATCTAGGATCTAGAAATGTG
>Ga0209489_104727_pt1 | contig 24724 bp, 12 predicted proteins | sample SiratrowhiteBW_FD_187527 | JGI IMG/M metagenome (GOLD analysis project Ga0209489, IMG submission 187527) | Root nodule microbial communities of legume samples collected from California, USA - Siratro white BW (SPAdes) (version 2) | ecosystem: Host-associated > Plants > Roots > Nodule | place...
AAAAAAAAAAAAAGGAAAAAAAAACTTTTAGAATTCAATCTCCCTAAAACCAAATTCTGATAAAATTTCCAGACGTCGAAAACCCAAAATGAAAATGGAAAATCGACTTTGGGAGATTAACTTTCCATTGTAAACAGTACTATTTGAAGGAATAAAGTTTCCCAGAGTCCATTTGGGGAAATGTTTTTGAGAAATGTTGATGTAATTACTTTGAGAGTTGGCAAATTGACCCCATATTCAGCTTTCACGAGATTGGAAACTTGTGATTCTAAAATCAGTTCACATGATATTCTTTGCAAGTTATTTTGACTGACAAGTAAATCAGAGTGAAACCATTCAATCAGTTAATTTGTAGATACAAAAAGTCACAGAAGTCTCTGACTGGTGAGAGTTTCTGAGCTTGTCCCATCACCAAAAATTATGATGTTGACACTTCACCTACCTAATCAATGTCCAGCCATCAATTTAGAAGTGGGTCTTCTGGTAGTGTCCAAAACACTAAATAAAAAATATTCATTTTTTTAAAAGTAATAGGAAATGTATTAAAAATTAAACTTTACACTTTACATGTGCTGTGATATATGATTTTTCTTTTCTCATCTGTTTTAATCTGTAATATGGACTAAGCTAAACACTTTATGAACTCTTCTTTACATGCATTCATGCCCCATAAGAGGAAATGCAAGATTTGCCAGAAAGAGTTTTAAGGCAAATAGAGGGGACACACAAAAATTGGCAGAAAATTTCAACACCAGCTCATTGCACAAATCTAAACTTAGCTTTGCATTACTTTCAAGATACTGTGACTTTGGAAATACTATACAATGTAGATGTTTTATTGACTTGGTGCAACAGTCTCAAAACCAACCATAGATCCCACTTCTTATAGGGGATTTCAAACACATGAGAACACTTATGATTACAAATATGAGATGCCTTATTTAGAAAGAAGTGTATAAATTACATCTCACCTGTGATTTCAGACTAATTAAGATAATGCACATGTATAAAAAGAATAATGAAACCTTTCAAAACATGTTGTATCTACAAACACCAGCCACACATAACTTTGTTTTTCAGTGGCAGCGCTCACCAACAGATAGTACTGCCTCCAAAATGTGTCTTTGACCAAAAATTTATGCATGTTGCAGGACTAATCTGTGTAAAACATTAAACCATGCCTTCCATCTTTTGTTACCTTAGTCACACTTCAATCCACAAATCTCCAGTACAACATCATTTTTGGGCAAAAAGGGGTTGATCCTCACCCAAAGTAGTGTTAAGATTGAAGCCAGAAGAATGGCCCAGACCAATATGATGGTAGGAACACCTTCCTGTTTTCCCATGACACCCTTGAGGAAAGGATAAAGATGGACAATGACCCAAAGGGCGAAAAATAGCCTGCCAAACAAAGGACCCCATGAATCATAGCCATTATTTATAGCATCTGAAACACCAACAATGACTCCAATTATGTTTATGATTAGTAGGGTCAAGGGAGGGATCAACAAGGATGTCCACTTGAAGATGTAGAGTTCAGCAAACTCTCCATCATCTGCAGCTTTTGATGTGACAGTGAAGTTTGTGTTAACTCCTGCCAGAACTTTGAGCAAACCCTGAAAGAGAGCAAACAGATGTGAGGAGGCACCACCAATAACCCAGAACTGCTCATTCCTCCACCAGTCATGTATACCAACACCTCCCCACTGCATTTCCAGAATGCCAGTTGCAGCTATAGAGATGAATAGGGCCATGAAAATGATACTGGCATAGTTACTTATCTGAGAACAATAAAATAAAGCATTAGTCAAAAACACCATAACCTGCATCACATTCTATTTTATTAGCACTACACATACCTTTATAGGTACTCCTAATCAAAAGTTTGAGATAATATTAAAAAACTTTGTAGCACACACTTTACTACATACTATATTATGATTTTAATACATCTTTGGCTTTTGATTGTTTGTGCCTATAGGGACTGTAATTATATAAAAGTTACTCCCATGTTTATGTATCCCTACCTAGGATATAAATTGTACTCAGTTTGATGATTGTAATTAAAAGTTGAAAAATTTAATCCTACCTCAGGGACAATGAATTTTCCAGTGAGCAGACAGACAGCAGGCAATGCACAGTAGGCAATTAAGGGAAGTGAAGTCAGAGGATAAACAACTGAGTTTATGTAAGAGAATCGTTCCAGCGACTTCAAGCCACCACCATAACCATACCATATAGGACAATGCCTACTGAAAAAGATCTCAACAGATCCGAGTGCCCATCGAAGAACTTGATGCAGACGATCTGAGAGATTTATAGGAGCTGAACCCTTGAAAGCAGGCCTTTTGGGCATGCAGTACACAGATCTCCAACCATGACAATGCATCTTGAAACCTGTTAAAATATCTTCTGTAACTGAGCCATATATCCACCCAACCTGAAACAATGTTGCAGATGTCTTAAATACATGTAGAGCATGGCTTAAAACAGCTTCAAGGCCTTAAATCTGAAACAGATAGCATACCTCTTTCCCCCATTCTGTCTTATCCTCATAACCACAACTAATTACATGGATGGCTTCTTTCAGGAGTGTTGCTGAACTTGCTGCTTTTGGAATTCCCCCATCTTCCATGAGTGTTGAAGCTATGAAAACAGATGATTGCCCATATTTCTTCTCAAACTTTTGTTGAGACATTAGTGAGGACTTCTCGTTGTCAATTCCTGTGATTGAGGTTTCAAGAGGAACACCAAATGCCATGACAAAATCAGTTAGATGCTTCATAAGAATGCAAATACAATAAAAGTATGCTACATAAGTATATATTGTAATAGTAGAGTAAAGTTCAACTCAGTACATTTCAAGGAACTATTTAGAGTCTTAGAATGAATCTGAATGTTTCCAAATGAAACACAAAGCCAATTTGAGGCATTTCATACCTTCAATTCCCTCTTCAATATTTTCTAGTGCGTGCATTTGCTTAGTGTCATCCTTCTTCTTTACCATCTTTTTCACACTTGACTTTGATTTAATCTTTCTTTTACTAGATCCACAACACAGACAGCAGCACCATTTAGGCCAACAGTTACATGTCTTCCTTGGTGGTTTCTTTGTAGCAGGGGCATCAAATCCATAAAATGCCTGCCTCCTGAAGACACACCCAGTTCCCACATATATTGGTCCTTGGATGCCATCCAAACCTTTCATATTGATCTATACATATTTAACAAATATTAGCTTTTCCTTCAAAGCAAACTAAAAGCTATATGTATCTATGTATGTATAGTAGTATATATGTTCAAACAAAAAGAGCAAATTCTTACTTACATCAAAGAATACAACATTGCGATTTGAGTATCTATCATTACGATCAATCCCATCAAATCTTTGGGGAAACTGTACATAGCATATTTTTTTCCCAGATGTAGGATCCATCATGAAGCACATGGCTTCACGAAGGGCCTTACTATTATTTATGTAGTGATCACAATCAACATTCAGTAGGTAAGGAGCATTTGTGATTATTGCTGAGACTCTCACCTTCACAATCAACCAACAAAGCAATAGAAAAAATGTTAGAAGGAAAATGGAGAGACAGAATAAAACTAAGAAAGCTTTCATTTTAATAGTGAGAAAAGGGACTCTACCAAAGCATTCATAGCTCCAGCTTTCTTGTGGTGCTCATATCCAGGTCTTTTCTCACGGGACACATAGACAAGTCGAGGTAATTCATTTCCTTCAATGTCACGAACACCATTTTGACCAAGGAAAACCTGTAATCACAGTTGAAGTCATACAGACATGCCACGTGGACACAACATTTTCAATCCACAGAAAAGACCAAAAATAGCATCTTAAAATGGTACTCACTTGTATCATTCCAGGATGATCTCTGACATTGTTCCCAGGCCATGGAGTGCCATCCTGCATTGTCCAACCATCCTCAGGCACCTTCTGCGCCATTGCCACCAATGCATTAATCCTCACTTTGAACTCTTCATACTCCCTCTGTCAACAAAATTGAGAACAACAAATGCAACCAATTATTGCTTGAAGCCAATAGAAGAGATGAAAGATGATAGACAGAAATAAAGGGCAAAACTTACGTACAACTCTTTAGGTGTTTTCAACATTGTTATTCAATGAATTGGAATTCATCTCAGTAACTTTATTAATCTTTAATGCTAACCTTTATTACGTAAATTTTTCTAGTAGAACTTTAGTTTTGATCAGAGAACACAAAAGTAAATAAACAACTACGTCTAAGTTTTGTCCTAAAGTAAAACTCAATCATGATTCAAGAGAAGCCAAAGAAAAATAACTAAACTTTCCCCTGGAATAAACTATGTTTCCCAGTTAGTCATATTTCATGCAAAATTGAAGCCTTAAGTTTATGGCTTTTCCTTTTGGTCAGAAAATGACATGATAGGAACAATTTCAAACCTTAATGGCACGACGTTCTCTTATAAATGCTGCATCCACTTTATCCTTCAAGTAGTCAACCTTCTGTGCAAAATACCATTCTGGAGCCCGCGGTTCAATGCTGAACTTCTTGCAGAATGGAACCCATTTCCTTGCAAACTCAGAAGTCTCAGAAAGTGCTTCAAAAGTAAGCATTGCAGCACCATCATCTGACACATAACAAGCAACCTTCTCCACTGGATAATCCACAGCAAGGATGGACAGAACTGTGTTTGCAGTTATAAGTGGAGGCTCTTTCATAGGATCCACTGTACTGACAAACACGTCTATATCAGCCAACTGAGATGGTTTTCCTTCTTTCTCGTACCTGTGAAGTTGTAATTTGTAAAGAATCAACAAATAATGTCTAATGTTATGCCACATACACATACAAGGAGAGGCAGAGAAAGACCAAATACCTTAGAGATAAACGATCAAGGTATGTTTCCCGCATAATCGGGCTCCATTTTGGGAACTGATCAAAAATCCATGACACAGCAAACCAGATTTCACATATTATTGATGTGAGCCACAATGCATATGCATCATTGACTGGATGGAGAATTCTATAATGAAAAAAGAGGCAAAGAATGGCAATCCGGAGCACTATTATGATTCTGTATGGATTAATCCTGCTTGAACTAATTGGCAGCTTTCTCCACAGTGGCTGTCTGCCTTCATCCATTCTGTCAACAGGAATTCAGATTAAATAATCATAAATTGAGCAGACAAGAAAGTACATAAATATAGAAGACATTATGAATGCAACTGGTGTATTTTCACTTGCTATGCAATCTCTAGACAGGAAAAAAAAAATGGATACTCTTGCACTTAGTTGTGGGAATTGGTGAATGGAGGAACTAACAAAATTGTGTTCTTACCCTCAAAATAGATATTACATCTTATAACATTGTGGAATAGAAATCCAAGTGGTGCTCAACTTTGTTTACTATTTCAAGATGTTTGGTAAAGCAACTCATTTGTAATGTAAAATTTTCTCTTGCAATACTTGTTTTCAGACACTTTACTAAAACCAACTTATCTTCTTCAGAATTTTAATATGAAGATGTTAAGCTGGTAACATATTAGTTGTTTATAATGAAGAATGATGATTATTTAGTGATTATTGATATGAGAAAGTTGACAATTAATGAATTACTTGATGAATGCAAGAAACAGAGTGATTTTAGAAATATTGGTACAAAATTGAAGAAAGCTTAATTTACAACCTTATATAGCTCTCAGCCAAACCTAGAAACTTGAAAAAAAAAATGCAATAAAAATGTAACAATGTTGGTGATGAAATGCTTAGCAAGTATACATAAATTTTAAATAAAAATTATCGAACTTAAAATAAGTATAAGAAGGATATTTAATAAAAAAAATGTGATCTTAGGTTTTTATTGAATATTTGTACCTAAAATTAGAAATTAAATTTTAATAACAATAAATTACAGATAAAAATTAAAATAATGATGATTTATGGATAAGATTAAGATAGAGACTAATCTTTAAAAAATAAAATTATTATTTCAAAAAAATTACTAAATGATATTTAGCAAAAGAAAGGTTAACTAGAGATTAAATTAATGTTAGTTAATTGCAAAATTAATGATGAAAACATAATTTAAACCTAATTACTTTAGTTGCAACTTCTTTAGAGATTGCTAATTAATTTAAATGAATATCTACAGGTGATATGATGAAAACCCAAATTTACCCCCATCCTTCAGCTGTTCTAAAAGAGATGCATCAAATATTACTTTTACTTTATTTGTTATACATGTTATATGGTACAAACTACAAGAAGGCCATAAAATATTAATTTTAAATAAAAATTAATTTTTCATCTTATCTAAATAGGTTGTCAGAATTTTTGTTGGAAGAATGTGAGTGAGGAGTATTGACTTAGTAAGTAACTATTAAATCCCATTTTCTTAATCATATTTATATACATTGTCATAAATATAGAAAAACTATTCAAAATCAAATATTAAAAATAATCCTGTTTTTTTCTTATCAGTTTACATGTTACAAATTGTAACTTTCTGACTACCTGACAATGGTTTAAAATTATGGTTTCAATGAATGATCTTGCTAACATTTTCAGTTTAACATTTAGCTGTTTGTAAAAGCCAAAATAAGTTGGACATGCTCTAAGATTGAAGCAGCCAATTTGGCTTTATATAAGTTCAAATACCTTAACAGATAAAGTTGACAAATGAGAAGCACAAATAAAACCAGCAAGTTTTATGATTAACTTTCAAGGAACAAAATATGAGAATAGGAATTAGAGAGTAACACCTACTTTGGCAAGTCAGGATCATCCATCTCATCACTATCCTTACCCCCTTCATGCCTAACCACCTGAAGTTTTTCACTTTGCTTTTTCTTCCAATCCTCCATCCTTTCCTTCCATGCAACACTTCCATATCCATAAACTGCTATGTCCTTTTTAGGATCCATAGGTCTAGGTTGAACTGCATCACCAACATTAATTGTCACATTAAATAAGGACAGTGAAACCAGGACAGGGCTAACTAGGAGCAGCACAGTCTCAACAATGTGCACATGCAAACAATACAAAAATGTCAATGCCAATTGGACACTAGCTTGGTGTAGTTAACTACTTTAAGTACACCCTCATATTTCATCTGGGTAATTTATATAACAGGTACTGTTAGTTGTGGTGGTGTTCTCTGATCAGAATTGAAGTTTACCTAAATAATTACCTTGGTGAAATGTCAATGCAAAATTACCTTGGTAAAACTCCAATTCTAATTGGAGAACAACACCAACAGCACCTATGGAATTACATGTAAGTGTTGTACCTTAAATAATTGCTATTATGTTTTGTCCGATAAAATTACTTACCTGGTACAGATGAATCAAGAAAAGGCATAGGATAAATCCGTTTCCCTCGAGTCATGAATGGAGGAAGTATAAGTGCATGTTTATCAGCAGAAATGCCCACATCCTTAATTGAAAAACCAATTACTAAGACAAATAGGCCCAAAAAATAGTATATTCAAATTCAGAAAAAAGACAAGAAGAGACACAAGTGATGAAAATGAACTGACCTCTTGACCATATGTCAGAAGAGGGATCTCAGAAGCCACAGAAGCTGCATCAAATTCTGATGGTGTGTGGACCGAACCATTGACTGAACCATAGTTAAGGCGAGTAGAGAACATGGCCTCAGACATGTGATGATGATCTCGCCTAAGATTGCCTCCAAACTCGCTTTCCAAATCATCAGTGTCATCCTCTTCTTCATCACCCTCAACTCTAGCACTACCTGATATCAGTTGCAGTGTTAGCCAAATCTATCATCAGATTATGTTAATAGAACAAGAGAAATGCTAACAACAACACACTGTATGTTGTTGGTTAAAATTCATTGAAAACTGAAGAATCATGAATCAGAAACACATTAAATAATTGAGACCGACAAATGGTATAATTCTAATAAATTTCAGTCAATAATAAAAAAAACATTAAAGTCATGCCATAATCATTCTTCAACATAACCAAGCCAAGAAAGAAACATGAACACAGACACAAAGAGATCAGAGTGAAAGTTGGTTGAAGCTTCTTCACCTTTGATGCGCTTATATCTCGTTTTACACTGAGGACAAACTTGGTTACCCTCTCTTCTTTCATACTCATAGCAAGGTCTGCACACAGGGAATGCACATTCATTGCAAGCAACAAATGGCTCCCCGTTCACTGTAACCTCTAACTCATCCCCACAGATCTGACAAATTTGACCACTTAATTCTGTGACAGCAGTTACCTGCAAATAACAGAGATAATGCTAACGGTGATCAGATCAGGAAAATTGGATGGTAATGTACTTTACAAGAAGATGCAAGTCCGTTTTTTATTTCTAAATAGGTGCACATGACCTTTACTACTCAAAATAAGCAGCATCAAAGTTTATGACTTCCATGCAAAAAATCCAAAAGCTCTGAAATTGATAAACCAGGGCAAGAAAAAATAACAAGAAGCATGGAGAGAACAGCAAAAGGACTAAGTTGAATGAACTCAATTTATTCAAACTTAGATTGGTGAAAAAATACTTTTTTTTTTCTTTTACCCTGAAGCTGGAGAGAAACTGAAAAGAGTTTGGATTGGAAAATTTTCCACAATTAACACAAAAACAAAATAGAAGTCCCCATCCCCAAGAGAGAGAGAAGGAGAGAGACAACTAGCTTATTTATTTCAGCTTTAAACTCTCAAGACATTTTGAAAAACCATTTCTAAAAGAAAAAAAAGATCATACTGAACCCAAATACCCTTAGGGATGAAATGAAGGACTCAAAATGGAAAGACAACCCAATTGGGTCAAAAAATCAGCATGGAAATCCAAAAAAGAAAAGACCCAATGGGGAGTTTCCTTCTTCAAACTCTTGACGTGGCTTTGTGAGATGAGTTGAAGAATAAGGACAAATCTCAGAAAAGAGACTCTTTTCTGAAGGCCATGTGAGCTCAAAATCTTCAGAGGAACTGAGAAATCAGAGAGATAGAGACCACTCACTCTTGCAGTCTCATCAGCATTGATAAGAACAAACTCATTCCTGTTATGAGACCCTGCTATCAGTCTCCCTTTGGTGTCCATAGAACTCTTAACTCACTCGACACCAAAATCCTCAAACACCAAATACTCCACTCACAAAGTCTCTTCCATGTTCACAGTGAAAGAAAGAAGCAAATATAAAAGGGCTATCAAACTAAGAGTGAAACCGAAGAAAGCTGTCTCCTTTGGAGAGAATAGTTCACGAAATGATTCTTTTCTTGAGCAACCCGGTTATCTAAGAAATGGGGTGCCAGGTTGCTACTGGTACTACAACCTACTCTTTCTCATTTGTGAAAGGCACAAGCTTGCAGCATTATAAGCAAACACATCACAAAAAGGGTCACATAAAGGGACAAGAAATGTGAGTGTGGAAGAAAGAAAGAGAGAGGAGGAAAAGGGGAAAGAGAATCTATCCAAGCAAGCACGGGTTGGAAATTCAACGGAGAAGAGATGAGACAGAGTCAGAGACAAAGAGAGACAATGTGGGAATGTGTTGCTGTGTACGTGTATGTATATGTGTTTGTGTTTGTGCTTGTGCAATGCGTAGGAAGAGTAGTAGTTGGATCCATAATTGTTTTCCCTCATAATACATTAGATTGCCATGTAGATTATAAGTTATGTTTTTGTTTTGCTTATGAATTATTAAGCAATGCTAGCTGTAAGTGTGTGTAATGTGTAAGTGTGCATTAATTGGACTATAATGTTGTGGAAGTAACTTTCACAAAAATTAATTTTAAATTAGATATTCATATTGAAATGTTTTTTTAATAAATAAAACGGATTTTTAAGTCTTTTAATTTGGCCAAAATTAATCTTGACTTTAAAAATAACTATTTTAATTCTCATATATTTTATAATTAATAAATTTTATCCGTTGTTCTAACATCTTGAATTTCATAAAAAAAATATTCTCTAATTATAAAATATATGGGAATCGAAATCATGGAGTCTAAAATATAAGGACTAAAGCTAATTTGAATAGAGAATGAAGATTAAAATATGTTTTTAAAGTATGTTAATAATTAATTAAAGTGTGTTAAATATAACTTTTAAAATAATCATGTAAAAATAAATAATAGATATAAAATCATTTAAGACTAAATTTCATTTTAGAATAATAATACTATAGAAAAATTATATTTTAAGTATATTCTAATATTTTTTAAAACAAATGAAAATTAAGTGAAATTCGAATAGGAAATTATAGTATATGTTAATAAAAGGACGTAAAAAAAAGCACTAACTTTTCTTGCAAGCCAAGCCGAGGAGCGTAGAGTAAAGTCACGTGAGGATAATACGAAAAAAACAAAGAGTCACGTGACGCTCGTGCGAGTACGAGATGATGCACAAAATATCGCCATTGAAAGAATTAAACTATGATACGAATTTTGAAACAGCACTAGCGCTTCATCATATAATAGTAAGAGTAAATTCTCGTGACTGAGAAATAGCCAAAATATCTTCCCTCGCGTCTATTTTTTGAAGTTTTAAAATTTGCTTTTGTACTTTGTTTTCTTCTCTTCAAAATTTATTTTTTGAAGTTGCACTGAAAATGGTAAGAAAAAAACAAAGGCAAATCATGACTCACGAGAGTGCATGAATATGATAATAATTTATAGTACCAAGTTATATTTTTAATGGTGATCTATGCTTAAAGTTACCAAATATTTCAAAAGAGCCAAAAAGTACATTAATTTTAGAAAAATGAATTATTTTAGAAACTTCACGTAAGTATTCAATTGTAGTAATGGTAACTAGTTTTGAAAATTTATACATTTTGGATAAAAAAAATTATGGGCATGTCAAGAATAGAATAAAAGAGTTTATTGTGCCAAAAACTTAACTAACATTTCTTATTATGTTAGAAACTCTACGTTATCTTCATGGATCGTTGTACATATTGAAGTAGAAAGTTGCATCAGAAAATGAAGTTTTGTTCCCGAAATATTATTAGCTAGTGTTTTTCTGATAATAATGGCAATAACATCACATCATAGCTAAAGGCACTAGAGTAGTAGGAAAATTACATGTTAAAGAGAATTCAATTATTTTCTATGATCCTTCTTCCTTAGTTATAAAAGCCAAAGAAATCTATTTTACCTCATTGATGTAGAGTTTCATTATTGAGGAAAGAAGATAAACCAGGTGGTGGGAAGTGGTGGAGTTTGAGAAATTATAATAAATAAATTATATTTTAAAATTTAATAAATATGTTTTGCTTGATTAAGTCCGTTTTGTGTTATTAAATTATCTTTTCTTTCGGAGTTAAATCAATAGCATTCCTTCAATTTCCTTTTCTGTAATTTTTATTTAAGAAAACTAAAGTTTTATTATGTAAAATAAAATGTATATGATAATATATAAAGAAAATATTTAAATTTTGTTTATGATACTTTATAAATTTAAGGAAATGGTCATATTTTTATCGAAAGAAATATATTGCGAAATCCATACAAAAACTTGAAGAAAAAATCGTAAGAAATAAAAATTAAAAAAAAAAAAAAAAAAAACAAAAAAAAAAATATAAAAAAAAAAAAAAAAAAAATAATAAAAAAAAAAAAAAAAAAAAAAAAAAAACAAAGTCTACAACAAACATTTGCAAGCATAGAAAAAAAAAAGGCTACAAGTTCAAGTTATCTTAAATCTATTTTCCTATACACAATGAGGATATAAAAACCCTAAAAAACTTAGACATGAGGAATGTAAATAAATATATTTATGTCATAAAAAGGTCATTAATGGGTGGTTGATTGTTAAACTCCATAAAGGCTGGTGCTATTGTAAGCAAAAACTTCAAAAAATTACAATTTTTTACCAAAAAATTACAATTTTTTACCAAAAAATTATGTAATATTATATTTTTTTTTTTATAATAAGTGGTTGGTTCAAGTAATACGAAACTCTATCTCATTAAACAACAATATTAAATTTTTTAATCAATAAATTGTTAACATGGATAATATTAGACTTTTTTTTAAAATAAGATCTTATATTCGAATTTTATGAGTATAAAATGTAATTAGAAGATAGATTTCTATAAAAATAATCAGCCAGTTAATTTTGCAAAAAGGAATTACTGACAAAGTTGATAATATTCCGTTGACAATATACATAGTGTAAGAAAAAATTCGAATTTCTAATATTATAACTGTAATTTTATTTCACTTAAAAATTGCTTAATTGTAAATTAGAATTTAAAATATACAAGATGGTAATGAAATATTCATTTAATTTGACTATTCAACAAAAGACACGTTTGCAAAATGATAAATAATAATTAAAAAAAGTATGGTGAAACTAGTAAGTAGTGTATATCTAATATGCAGCTATTCTCTAACTTAAATCAGATTTGTAAAGTATAAAGCAAATAAAACTTTATAAATAAATAAATAAAAGCAATTAATCTTGTAAATTTTAAAATTTATACTCAAATATTTTCTTATTATAAAATTAACAGTGATTAAATACATTTAAAAAAATAAAAATAACATGCATTCATGAAAAGAATATACACAAATATGCTATTTATTTTCACCAAATAAAAATCTAATATATTCAACATAAAAAGTAATTAATTTCATATAGTATAAACAAACTAAAATTTCAAAAAAATGTGAAATAAAATTTAATATGAAAGTTATAAATATTTAACTTGTCAAAAATATTAAAGAAAAACTTTTCTAACCTATAAAGACTTTGTTATAATATCACATCAATCATACCAAATTCTTTTATAAATAGTTTTTTCCAAGAAAGAAATATTTCTTTTAATTTTATTCGAGGAAGTGATTTCATCACATCTTATTACATGTTTCAAACAATGCATAGGTTTTTAACTTATATATTATTCAAATCTTATTTTCTCTTATATCATATAATGTATAATCTCTTATTTAGGTTCTAAAAATCAGAAAATAATATTCAAGATTCTTTATTGGTTAATTTGGCATAAGTCTTAAGAAAAAAGTTTAATCATAACTTATATATGTTATCAATGGATATAAATTTCACACTATTATTTAGAGTGAAGGCTTGAATTCATCTAAATATGATGTGTATGTATAAGGAATCAATAGTTAATTAGAATCAAAATTCTATAAAATATTATATAATATATTCAATTGGAGTATATTATTTTGTTAATGATGAATTTATTTCTCCTAAGTGTAAATGGTTTAATAATATTCTCAATATAGAAACCAAGGTAGATAATAAGTATGGAGTCATTCAACTAAAGCAATAAGAAAGATATAATAAAACATACAATTCATTCATATTTGCACACCAAGCAGAGAAATTTTATTACACGTTGTCTAGAGTGACATCAATGTTGACTGGGTGTAAGACAAAAGCTTATAGTAGAATCATTAATAATATAATAAATCAAGTTAAGTACAAGATTCTATGTCAAAATCATGAGCTTCTACAACTTCAGTAGTGTTACATGTTGATTTAGACTTCATCTATGATTATGTTGCTGATATTAATCATTGGTGAGAAGAAATAAATATGCAATTACTAAATTAAACAAACATAAATGAAGAATATGAGAAATCATTTTAACTGAGGGTGACATATTTAAAAAAATGCAATGAACAAAGTTAGGAATGGTTTGGATAAAGGAATATTGATTTCACCAAGTGTTTGAGCAACCTTGAGTTTATATTGGAGTTATACAAAAATTTTAAACAATAGTGTCATTGTTAGGAAAATCAAGTAGTTAAGAAGGGAACCTTAACCTAATGTAGTGGTTCGAAATTATATTTTTTATATTTAATTTAAATATAATTGATTAAATTGAAGGTTTTGATTTTTATCTTATGTTTAAATATGTAGGCTAAGGAGCTTGAACTACAACCAATTCTTTGAGAGGTCGTAGAGAGAATAAAGAAATTAAATACTAGAGAATATGTCAATATAAGACCTACAAGCTTGCAGTATGTTTAATGTTTAAGTTATAATTTAATGTTTGTTTTCTTCATAAGAATTATATTTTACTTCAGTTTCAAGAGAAATATAAGAAACACCAAAAAGAATCCCAACAACATCACATGCATGAAGGCTCATATTCACAAAACTCTCATGTTGACTACATTGATGATAATGAAATATATTTTTCTATTATAAGAGAAGAAAATAAAAAAGGGAATGTGAAGAAAATAAAAAAGGGAATGTGTATACTTGGTGGATTGATAAAAAAGTTTACTAGTTCTACAAGTGCTCATTCTACTACTAATTAAGTTCCAATGATTCCTCAAATAGAGAAAATGTGTGAGACTATTCAGAAGTTAAATGTTGAACCTATGACAAAGGATGCCAACGAGAGGACACTTAAAGAAAAGATGGAGCAATCAATAAAATAATCATAAGCACACTACTAGAAAAATAAGATTTTACATCAATTATGGGAGGCTTTCTACATCGATTCTTCAACCAATATAAAAAATACACAAATTACATCGGTTATAAGCACAATCGATGTAATAACGTGCTTAAAAGAGTAAAAGATGAGACTTATTACATCAGTTGTAGCTGAAACTGATGTAATATGAGACATATTACATCGTTTGTAAGCTATAATCGATGTAATAAGTCTCATTTAAAAAAAATAATAATGGATTGATATCTCTAATTGATACAAGGAAACACCACAAAAAATTTTAGAATTTTTTTGTAAGTGTAGATATGTGAAATAAAAGGACAAAATATCAAAAAATATGTGAAAATAATAAAAAAAAGTAACAGTAAACGATAGAATTTTAGAGAAAGTAACAGTGAACGCAAAAACAAGTTAAACAAAGTGAAGAAAGGCTACCATCGAAGGAACCAAACGTGGGTGCAAGCAGAAAGAAAAGAACACAAGTAGTGGCGCAAGGGAAGATAAATAGCAAAAGTAATAAAAATATTAGGTTAAAAATACACTTACTACATCAGATGTTTTAATAACTGATCTAATAAGTCACACACTCCATTTGATTTTAATTTTGTTTTAAAATCAGACCATTCTACATTGGTTGCCAAAGCAACCAATATAATATCTTCCACTCTTTTACATTATTTGTCATTATAACTTATGTAATATGTACACGCCAAATAACCATTTTTTTAAACTTTATTTTTCTGCTCACTTTCTACATCAATTATATGTGAAACCGATGTAGAAGGTGGCTTATTACATCGATTACAATACAACCGATGCAATATTTCATATTTTATTGACAAAATTATCATTGTGTTTTCGTTTATAATGGCTTGCTTCTAACTAACATTATATTTTGTTGTAGTATCATCTTTTTCTACTAATAGCAAGAAAACACACACTAACAAGATAAATATATGGAACATATTTTCCAACACATTTAAATGAAGAATCTTATATCAGGCCCTAGAGATTCTACCACCGATAGAGATGACATATTAGACCATATTAGTGATGATTAACAAAAGGACCATTAGTTACATGTTTAATTATATAATGACTTTTGAATCTTGCATATTTGTTTAGAACTATTTTCATTATGGTCTCACGTTGGATCATATGATATCTTGTACTTTTAATGTTTACAGTATTCTTTACTTGATTATGCATTAGATTTTACTATTATATAACATGACTAAAGTTTTAGCATTTATATATAAAGGTCAAAATATTCTTTATGAGCAAATAAAAAATATTATAAATACAACAAACAAAATTGGATTTACTATTTGGAGAAGATTAATAACCATTGTTGAATAAATTTATAATTTAGTGTTTTGTCTTAAGCCATTTCAAAAAATTTATCATTAACGATTGAAAAGGTATTTAAATTTAAATAAAAAATTAATCTATTAATGACCAAAATAATTAGTTACAACATTATTTTATTTCTTCTATCGAATTAGTGATCAAAAGTATGATCACTTTTCGGTTGCTAAATTGATCTCCTATATTTGAAATGATCAAACTCTTAGCAATGAACTACTAAAAGATAGTTCGATGACTATTTAATGATGGAACAAAAATGGTTTACTGACTACTTTATAAATAGAGTTTTCGCTATCATATAACTTCAGTCACTAATTTTGCTCAAAAATATATTAGTAACTTATTTAAATTGTTTAATAATTTAAACTTTGTTTACATAACTTCAAATAAAAAATTAAAAAAAAATATATAAGAATATTATTACAAATTAACTTTATGTATAATTAATTTTAATTTATGAAAAAAATAATTTTATTTTTTTCTTATTATTTCTTATTTTTAAAATTATTTAGAGAAAAATTTGCTTAAATAAAGTCTATGACCTCTTTAAAATTATATAAAAAGATTTTTATAAATTAAGCTATTATTATTATTATTTTTTTATTTTCAATCATTATAATGTGAAGAGTGTTCTTCCCTTGCTATGTATCTTCCTCAATCTTATTACGTTTGAGTATTTATATGCATGTCTTTGATAATCTATTCCACTTTCAAAAAATACATATACATAAAAGAAATTTTCACCATATCCCAATCCAAAGATGCTCCAAGTGCAATTAATCTACAATACTTAAAGTGGGTACAAGATTCCATTCCATAATCATGCATGCGATGGCTAGCTTTCGATTTGGGAATTCCCTTCACCAATCGTCACCATATAAAAAATGAGAAACTAGTGGAAAATAAGGCTTAAAGGACAAATAAAATCAAATAAAATGATAGCATTGATCATCATATATATCTACACATACATATATATGTTATTTATAATAACAAACAAACTATAGTTGTTGTGTACCAAGACATTATTGTTCAATGTTCTGATGCAACTACTGCTGCCGACAGTTTCTTGTGGTCCACGTTCACAGATTTAAACATTATCTACAATTCTTTTGCATTCATTTAAGACTCATAACTACAAGTAAGATTAGAAAATTAAGATGGGTTATAATGTCCATGTTGATCACAAAGAAGATCTCATTCATTTAGTTATTTATTTCAAACTAACCCTTTAAATATAATATGTACAGTTTTGGACAGATTTTAATATTTTTACTATACTTAATTTATATAAAGCTAACCCTTTAAATATATGTAATTTATACAGTTTTGGACATGTTTTAATATTTTTTATCACTACACCATTTATTCCGACAGACTTCAGGATTAAATGCTGGGGAACATTCTAATTAATTTATTTTACAGATTGTAAATCCAAGGAAAGAGAAATATGTTGCTGCTGGCTGTTAAAAAAGAAGAAAGAATATATGCAGTATTTGTATAACTGAATATTTCTCAATATTCATCAAGCTGTTTGGTGTTGTGATAAGAAGTTGGTTTGAGTTTTATGAATAACAAGAATAAGAGTTGACAAACTTGTACTCTTAATCTATTAGAAAAGTACTAACGGTATACTTTTCACTATTAATTAAATTTAGGTTAAATTATCATTTTGATCATTCTTTTGTTTTTATTTGTGAATTATATTAGTCTCTATATCTTATAAAATTTTAATTTTAATTCAATATTTAATTTTTGAATTATACACACACACATATATATATATATGTGTGTGTGTGTTTATTTTTTATTTAGTTCATTAAATTTATTTTTGTGGTATTTTCAATATATGTGTGTGTGTGTGTTAGAATTAGGATTAAATTATAAAAGAAATAAAATGTATGTAAAAACTAAATATTGGATAAAAAATTAAGATTTTTTTTTAAATGTGATACTAAATTTATGAAAAAGCATACATCTAAAAATTAAAAAAAAAAAGAGTCAATTTTTAATTTAGCCCAGATTTATTTAAAAGGGTCTGATTAAATGAACTGTGTGACTTACAAAATTTTATCTTTTAATAAAACTCAGCTAATATTAAAATATACCCTAAAATAATGGCTTGTGAAAGGCAATGAGCAACGGATACAAAGAAGAAGAGCAATTTTCTTTATCCATTTTCATGAAATGGACAAACTGTTCTTAAAACTATTTGGTATACGTTTCACTCTGGACCCAACTTGTTTGACTGAAAAGGGTTCAGCAACTGAAGCATTTGTGATTGCATGCCACAATAACAAGAACAAGAAAATCATTTCATTATACCTAGTAATAATACATACCCCTTTCATGGAACACATTTAGTAATTCACATACTCTGCCTACAGTACTCTCACACATAGATAAGTAGCAGTTCACTGAGAAGCAGAAGGAAAAGTATTTGCAAAGAGGAGAACAAGAATCTCTAAGGGGGAATTTCAAAGATATTTTCTGCAACATGATGTGTACCTTGATGCATCACATGGTGTTGCTTCTTCCTTTGTGGGGTTTTCTAGAAAAGCACAAAGCAAGTGGACCAATTTGTTTGGATTCTTATTTTATGCCTCAGCAGGCTGTTACCATCCATTAATTTATTGAATACAAACGAATCAGACGTTGTCACAGATCTCCCAAGAAGAAAAAAAAGAGATTATAAAGTTCTTCTAAACCATCAAAGGCTCATTTCAGCCTACATTATTTGCATTAAGTGTTCTTGTTCGAGGGCTAGGATTTTAGTTTGGTGGGTATGTTGTTGCTTAGACTAGACCTTCTACCAGCTAAATTTTTGGACCGTATTCAACTACTAATTAATATGTTGTAATGATAATATTGTGCTCTTCCTAGGGTTTTCTTCCCTACTTAATGTTATTTATAGCATTACTGTTATCATCATGACTTAATGAGATTTTCTACATACAACATAAATTTGAATATTGAATTCTGTTAAATAGATAGTTTCAGCATATATTTAAAGTATTGTGTTGTCTAAAATTTATAATTTGAATTAAATAATTCATAACCTTTTACACAAATATACCACTTTTAAGTTAATTATGTATTCTTTTTTCATGATTATGTAAGTTGACTTAAACCTTTTTTTCTAATTTAATGGACCTACACTTCTAGATTGTGAGGGTGAAATGTTTAAGGGGAAAAATAGTAGGCCATGCAGAAAGAAGAAATAATGAAGAGAGAGAAAACGTGTCAGAGGTAAAAAGTTGAATATAATGACGATTGTCTTGAAATTAATACTATGCATAACACGAGTTTGACTTTCATTGTTTCAATTAAATTTCATTGTTTTGAAATTTAATATCTTAAATTGATTTTTATAATTAGATTAATAAGCACTAATTGAGCTAGTACAGAATGATGAGAGATAGATTTGTCAATTTCACCAAGTCCAATGGGATCGCATAAGAAAAAAATCCAAAGAAGTGACATGTTCTGAAAAGTTTAATGAACTAGGGTTAATTGATAGGTATTTTTTAAAGTATTTTTTTTAAATAAGAATGAAAATAAATATTTTTAAGAAAAATCTTCACATATATGAAAAATTTTATTAATTACTCTAATTTTATTTATTCACAACATGAAAAATATTTAAACTCAAATCCACTTCAGGTCATGTCAAGTTCAATCAACTTAAAGTTAATTTAGGTTAATTTAAGATAATGTTAAGTTGGTCGAGTTAGATATAGTTTCAGTCAAGTTAGTTTGATTTTAAATTAGGTTATAACAAATGAATCTTAATAAGATTTTGAATCATATCTAATTATGTTGAGTTACATTAGGTTTGAGTTAGATCAAATCAGGTTGAGTTTAGATAAATTAAGTTACCTTGATTCCAATTTTAGGCCAAGTCATGATAAGTTGGTCATGTCTAGTAGCGTCAAGTCTAGGGTCGAACATAAGTCAAGTTAAGTTGATTTGAGGTTAATATGGACAGGCTTGAGTTGGAATCAAGTCAAGTGAAAACCATTTCAAGTTGGTCAGGTTGGGTCCAAGTTAGACTGAGTCGGGTCAGGTATAAGTTAGATCACGTTGGGCTAGACTCACGTCATGCCAACTGAAGTCAAACTCGTATTGGACAGAGTTGAGTCAAGCTTGGATTGTGCTGAGTTGGGTTAGGCCTAGGATGGGTTGAGGGTTAAGTCAGAGTTAAAACAAGTTCAATCCAATTTGGACTTAGGTCAAACTGATTTGGGTAGGACTAGATTTGATTGGACCCTAGTCAAGAAAGGTAAGGTAAGATTGGACCCAAGTCAGAATGGGTCAAGTTAGGTCAAACTGGGTTGGATTGCCTTAGACCCAATAGCTGAGTTGAGCTAAGTTTGGCACAAGTCATGTTAGTACTAAGCCGATTGAGCTATGTCAGTTTAGTCACATTAAATCAAGCCCGTGTTAGACTAGGTTGGGCCTACATGAGTTAGACTAGGTCAAGCTTAATTAGGTTATGTTTGGTTGAGTAGAGTTTAAGTATAGTTTAATTAAGATCAAGTCGATTTTGGCTCGTGTTGAAGTTTGATCCAATTATATGAGACTCATGTTAAGTTGAATCTATGTAAAAAAGTTCTAATCAAATTAAATTTAAAGGGTGTAAAATTAGACAGAGTCAAGTCTAAGTTAAATTTAATTAAAGTTAAACTTTAAATTGAGTCTCAACCTTACAATTGAGTGTAAATAATAAAAATTAATCAAAGACTAATTTATAATTAATATAAAATATTTAAAAATCAATTTATAATTCCAAATATTTTAAAAATATATGCAATTCTAAAAAGTATTTAAAAATTAATAAAATATTCTTTTCATATAGTGGGTCAAAATTTGTAATGTAACTTTAAATTTTTAGAAATTAATAAAATATTCTTTTCATATAGTGGGTCAAAATTTTTAATGTAACTTTAAATAACTTTATGTCAAATCTTTTTAATCTACTTTGATAAATCAATAAAAGGAATTTAATTTATGATTGACTTTAGGCGGATTCAAATAATTGAACAAATCGATAATTCTAATAAAAAGTGTGGGTGACAAAAAAAAAACTAATATAAATGAAAAATAAAAATTAAATTTATACTTGATAAATTAATAATTGAGTTAAATGATAGTGGTTAATTATAATATGTTTAATTGTGATCCTTCTTAACCACTAAGTTGACCAACATTATTATTAATTTAAAACATTATATTGATCTTTTACTATATAAAATTAAAGGTATACGTACATAATTTACAAATATTTTTTAAGAGTTACTAATTTATATTTTTCTAATACGAAATTAATTAAAAAAGATAATTCTGGTAATGAATGTTTACTTGTTATTAAAAATTAAATAATTATAAATACAGGTTACAATATTTATATTAAAACTTTACAAAATTATGAAACAAATACATAGTTCCAAAGGTATATATCAGTAAAAGAACGAGCAAATTGATAATACTGTATTTGTTTTAATATAATACTTTATTAGTTTTTTATTTTATTTTGGTCGTTTGTCACTAGACTTTGAAAAAGAAATAAAAATACTAAATCTCATTAAATTATTCTATGACAATTTAGTTATGATTATTAATATTACATATTGAACTAAATCAAGTTAAGTTTGAAATTCTTATTTAAAATTTCGTAGATAAAAAATTATGATCGAAATTGGAGACTAAATTTAAAGTGATTTATCAATTTTTTTTTGTTGACAATATAAGTTATTGATAAAGTTTAACATTTGTATTTTGTATCACAGTAAAAAAATATTTTAGTTATAACTTTTGGATGTAATAAAGAAATCCTGGATTGGATTTTTAATTTCTTTTTATTAGATTCAATCTATCCCATCTTTGATCAGGTTTAGTCAATTTGATAACAGTTTTTTTATTTTTTATTAAAATTTTTTAGTTTCGAAACATTTTTTAGTTATTTTATAGTAATTTTTTAAAAATATAGTACATTATTTAATAATTGAAGGATTAAATTAGTATTTCAAAAATGCATAATTTATTTTCTGAAAAGATTTAGACAATGTAAACAACTTAATTGATAAGTTTTTGACTTTTTGGCACACGTGCGTTGGCATGACCTTTACCATAATATATACTACGTAAGTTTTCTTCTACCTTCAACACATTAAAAGTTAAAAGAAGGTACAAATAGAAACTGAATTAAAAGTGATATATTTTGATTTCTTTCATAGGGAAAAAAATATACAACAATATCATCTTAGTTTATTTTGATCACAAACTAAATACCCACTTAATAAAGATCAAAATCAAGTAGGGACTTGGGTTGAATTAACTAGTGAAGTGGCCCATTAATTAATTGATCTTCAAGACTCAGATAGGTTATACCTTCTCTAGCATGGTATTTTAATAATAAATCGGGTCACTATTTTTAAAGTCATAGAAATTACAAATTTAAGACAGAATTGTCACTTTCTGGGAGATATGAAAATTAAGAGTTAACAAACGTACCGGACTAGTGCGCTTCTTTTCCTTTTTATTTTCTTTCTCCAAAATAGAGCAACATTTTCTTGAATACTAGTATATTTTCATTTTGTCTCATTTCATTGCTTTCATGGTAATGCATTCCCCTTAAAATAAGAAAATAAATATTACATATATGTCAAAAGTTAAAAAAAAAGTTAACGTTAACCAAAAGTCAAACTAATTAATCAATAATATCGAATTTATGTGTGACTTTAAATTATTGAAATTAGTTTATCAACATTTATTTTTTAAAGTTGATTATAAACAGTTTAAGTTAATCGATATTGATTCATCATTAACTTTTAAATTAATTTTAGATTAATTTTAGTCTTAACTAATTCATTTTAATTTTAAAATTTATTTAATTTAACTAGGTTAATCTATTTTTAATATTAATTTAAATTTTGTAGTATAATTTCATAAAGTTTCTTGTAAAAAGTTTCAATCTTCAATGAACTAAAATATAAATTAATAAGAGAAAAAATTTGTAGGGCATGTTGAAAGATATGAATGTTGGATAAATGCAAATGAAGTAAATAAGTATGAATGAAGGAAATAAGAATATATGAATGAAGAATGTATATATAAATGAAAGACATGAGTGTAGATAGAAAAGATGATAATGGATATAGATGAAGGGAATAGATGTCAGGAATATGATTGTGAATAAAAAATATGAGTATAAGTACGAAGATATTTATATAAAATGTGAGATAAGAAAAATGTAATGGAAAATATTTATCATTTTTAAATTAGACCTTTAAATTAAAAATTAAAAATTAAAAATTAAAAATAATTTATAATTCTTATTTATTGTTGAAGGACTAAGAATTCATTAGGCATTAAAATAATATGTTCTTAATATTTCGTATTGAAATTGAAAATAATTAAAAGTGAGAATTATATGCTTGCTGAACAGTAATTTGCAAATCAGCAATTGATGTTTCACTTGAACTTTCAATCGAAGGGTACATTAGGCAAAACACTCATTAATATCTTTGGTCAATAAGTCAACTATCCTTCTTTAAATAATTTATTTATAGCAAAAGCTTTTTTGTATTTATCACATGCTCCATGCATGTGTAAGTCTAACAATTATTTGGAAAGTAACTCAAAATAAAGGGATAATAATAATAATAATAATAATAATAATAATAATAATAATAATAATAATAATAATAATAATAATAATAATAATAATAATAATAATAATAATAATAATAATAATAATAATAATAATAATAATAATAAGCCAAAAAGGCTGAAAGTTTTGAGTATTATGATAGTGAGCTATAGTTTCCACAGATCGGCAACTATGCAAGATTCCAATAAACAGGTGCATTTTCTGGGTGAACTAACATAAAAACTTTCGTAATACCTAGTCAAATCATGGGGAAATCTAGATAATATTTAAAAAGAGATGTAACCATTAACCTAATGGATTGTTTGAATAGTCATGTGATTAGCCACTTCAAAAATGGAAACAATGATGTCAATAGAAATTCACTATACCTGCATGAAGCTTCTTCATCATGTTAATTAGAGTGGGTATAGAAAACCTAATCATCTCACACTCAATATTTTTCTACCTTTTTATAATTAATATTATAACTGTAAAAGTAGCGCAATAAAATTTAAGAGTAAAAGGAAAATGAGTATTCCATGATTATGAAGTTTTGAGTTTTGTTCATTTCTAACCCTTTTTTTAATCAAACTTTTCGTTGATTTTCCGGCTATAAACACCTAACGTTGTCCTTTTTTTTTTTTTTCTTTATCTAATATGAAAATGTTTGGGCTAATTGTTTCTTCGATGCATCTGATGCTGAGTGTTCCTACCCAGAAGGTAAAATCAACCAAAGATGTTATCATAATAAACTATCAATATATAAAATAATAACAAAAAATTAAAATAATGTGATTTCATATTTTAAATATTAAACATGATTCGATAAAATAATTAATCTTCAAAATAATATTCATAATAACAACAAATTTATAAACATAAATTAACAGCACCATTTTATAAACAATTAAATTTATTCATCTTGGTCAAATCAAATTAACCTAAATCATTTAGACTTTTAGTTCGATACCTCGTAATAAATATTAATATTTTTCATTAAGCATGATTACTTGTACAGTAGAGAAAAAAACCATATAATAAAGACGTGGATTCCACAAGTGACCCTAGGTTACTCATTTCAAACGTGAAAAAATTAATCGTGTCGTGTTTAGCTACATTCCTACTAAAATGCATGCGTTTAATATATTATATACATACATATATATATATATATATATATATACATATTTATATATTTATGTATAATTTTTGAAACGAGCTTTCATATAGATTTTTAATTTTTTATTAAGACCGTGGTTAACAATACTATTATTTTAAGAAACA
>Ga0209489_104730_pt1 | contig 24706 bp, 14 predicted proteins | sample SiratrowhiteBW_FD_187527 | JGI IMG/M metagenome (GOLD analysis project Ga0209489, IMG submission 187527) | Root nodule microbial communities of legume samples collected from California, USA - Siratro white BW (SPAdes) (version 2) | ecosystem: Host-associated > Plants > Roots > Nodule | place...
AAAAAAAAAAAAAAAAAAAAAAAAAAGGAAAAAAGAAAAAAAAAAAAAAAAAGAGTGGAAAAAAAGGGTGGAGAGTGTTGGCCTCTTAGAAAGCCAATTTTATCATTATGTTATTTTCATACATAATATTCAATACATACATATGTATTCATTGAGCTGATACTTTTGCAGTGAAAACCCATTAATTGTGATTTCTGTATTTTATTCTTTTCTATCTATTTTTTTTTATATTCTCTTCTATTAATTTGGTGCTACTTGTTTGACTACTTCTGTCCTTATTATTGTGTGGAATTTTTTTTATACAATTATTGTGTGGGAATTGATGGTACACCAACCTCATGAACATTTTGAGGAAGAAGACGGTGATTCGCACGCAGATGATCTAAGTGGGGTCTGTCATCGAGATTTTCCTTCCAAGGGTGAGGGTGATTTCAATTGGAGGGTGGAGATTTCTCCGTTTGACGGTTTGGATGCGAGCGGGTGGCTCATCAGAATTGATTGCTATTTTCGGATCTCTGGTATTCCGGTGGGTGAGAATTTGGAATACGTGGTGCTGGCGCTTCATGGCAAAGTATTGATGTGGTTCGAATGGAGGGAGTCCCAATCCTCCTTCTACATATGGCTTTGCTTTAAGCAAGACTTGCTTAAGTGTTTTGAGCTTGGAGCTGCCTCCAATCCTCTGGCTCCGTTGCTACTCCTTGATATTAAATCAATCTTCTTGCATGGAGAAATCAATGAGGATGTCTATCTAGACCAATCATTAGGATATATGTGTCAAGGACGTGAACATCAAATATACAAGCTCGAAAAGGCATTGTATGGACTATAGTAAGTTGGAGTCTCATCTTTTAACTAATTTTTCTTTTGAAATGTCCATATGAGCACACCTTATTTTTTAAAAAGGAGGGAAGTGTAATTTTAATTGTGTGTGTTTATGTAGATGATCTTATATACATTGGTAGTGATGAGTTGATGTTTCAAAAATTTAAGACTGCAATGATGAATGAATTTACAATGACTGATCTAGGTTAGTTGAGAGATTTTGTAGGCATTGAAGTTCTGTAGAGCTACATTGGGCAGAAAAAATATATTAAGGATATGTTGAACAAATTTGATATGCCTGATTGCAATCCAGTGAAGAATCCTATTGTTCCATGCATTAGGTTACTAAAAGAAAATAAAAGGACACATGTTGACGGTAATATGTATATACAACTTGTAGGCAGTCTTATTTACCTTACACCTACAAGGCTAGATATTGCATATGCTATTAGTTTGGTTAGTCACTTTATGGAGCATCAAACAGAGAGTCACTTCCTTGCAACAAAGCGGATTTTGAGATATTTACAAGGCGCTCAAAATCTAGGAATTTCCTATAAGGTTGGAATAAATGAAAAATTATTTGCCTACACTGATAGTGATTATACAAGAGATCTTGAAGATAGGAAAAACACATCATATAGGTTATGCTTTCCTTTTGGCTAGTGGTGTAATTTCATGGGCTTCAAAGAAATAACATGTGGTTAGCCTATCCATAACAGAAGCAGAATTTATAGCAACTGCATTGTGTGCTTGTCAGTGTGTTTGGATCACTAGTAAAAAAATGGCCTTCTACGTCAGTTCTGAAACTGACATAGATGAAGGTGACGTAGAACGTCTTGAACATATAACATCGGTCATGCAATCGACGTAATATGTACGCTACTACATCGATTGAAAATAGAAATCGACAACTAAAATAACTAAATTACAGCGTAAGAGATGGATACTACATCGGTTGGAGCTGGAACCGATGTAATAGAGGACTTTTTACGTCGGTTGTAAGATACTAAATGATGGAGGAGCTCCTGGGTGCCTTAGCTTCTTATGTAAAGTTCAATGGAAGTTGAGCATGATGAAACCTTGAAGCACCGAATAGAAGAAGTGGATGAAACTCCTCATGATGCGGAAGCCATGGAAATGCAAGGAAGGAAGCGTGCAAGGAGGTTAATGGTGAAGTAGATGGTGAAAGCCTTGAAGGAGGTTGGGCCAACCTTCAAGAGAGAAAGCTCCTAACTTCTAAGAGAAGAAACTCAATGTGAAACTTGAGAAATGTGCTGAAAATTTGGCAGCATATCATTACTCAAAATCAAGCTTACAAGAGAGGTTCCTAGACCTCTTATTTATAGAAGAAAAGATGAGCTACTTAGCTTTCCGTGCAAGCTATCTAGGTAAGGTATGAGAGAAGGTAGGTCTAGAAACCCTAGCTTATAAGACAAGCTTATAACCCTAGCTTCTATGACAAGCTTCCCAATCCTAGCTTGCACTCCAAAGCTCTTACAAGGTGGCGACAAGTGGCACAAGGAGAAAGCTCTTTGTGCTACTTGGACTCCTTGATCAAGTCCAACATTATTTATGGACCTCAAGGCCCAAACTTACACTACATGACCCAAAAATACAAGGTCCAAATTTATTCTACTTGGCCCAAATACAAGGCCCAAATTATTCTAAACTATTCTAAACAATTTATACAAATTAGAGGATTTCACCTTAATACTCTATTTTCTCCAAAGGGATTTCTTCATGTTTGCATTTGGACCCGATTAAAAGCCCAAATGACCTGAGATGGGCCCAATCTTTTGGAAAGCTCTTGATTCTCCCTTGGGTTCTTTGTCTTCTTTATTCTTGATTAATGTCGTCGGGACCTTCTTCCATCATGGAGGAACGAGAGCAGCCGTCAAGGACGAAAGCAATTCATCAATTCTTCTTCTTCTCTTGTAATCTTCCTTTCCTTGGATTGTAATGGCTACCATGAGTAGCTAATTCTTCATCTTTGGGATTGAATGTAATCTTTTGAACTCATTTTGTATTTTGGTGATTTTTATATATAATATTCAGTTTCTACTCAATTGGTATTTTCATCTTGTGCTTAATGCTAGATTTTATCTGATCAATAGAGTCTTGATTTTGATTCTTGAATTTAACTGGAAAGTACTTTTAAGTTTCTGACCTAAATCAAAATACTCAATATATTGGAATACTAGGGATAGGTTTTGATGTATTGATTGCATATAACATCTGTTCTTAATGCTGAGTAATTTACTAAATAGCTAAGGGATCAATATTTAGGAAATTTCCTTATGAATTTCATGTAAGAGGAATCGGTGTGAATGATTTTTATATGTACATCAATTGTAAGTAGTTACAAATATTGTATGTTTTTATCAAATCCAAAATATGAATGAGGGAGATAGATGGAGTTTAATCGCAGAGTCCTTCTAGACCTTTTAAACCCTTTTTTATAATCGTTATTTATTTTTTAATTGCTCTTTTATGTTTATTGAATCAAATCATTATCAAATCATCCTGAAAACTATAATTGCTTAGTGAGTAGTGAAAACTGAGATTTATAAGCAAAACTGTTTTATGTAGAATCAACATTCGTATTTTACAAATCTATATTACTTTTGACTCAGTACACTTACCGAAAAATATCAACAGACTACTCAACATATACCGAGAACACAGTGACTATATTCAATTTTGTGAGAAAATAAGACGACTATGTTATTAAAATGGAGAGTGACTAAGCATATTATATAATTTCCTTTGGTGATTTGTTCTTAATATAATTCATTAATGTTTTATCTTGTTTTATGGCATTGATTGTTCCTTCATCCGAAGTATATTGTCTTAGTATGCCGTAGAAGATATGTATCATACACAATTTAATTATAAACTTATTAATAAGTTTATTGAAATAAATTAGAGTTTATGAGAAAGGTTATATTCTACATTGTCATTTATGATATAAGTTTTCAATAGGCCAATATTCTGATATATGCCTATTTGAGATATTGTGCATAGTCATCAAACTTAAACAAGGAAATTTAATAAGTTCAAATAAGTTTGCATGAGTTTTCAATAATCTTATATCCTGTTGTTATTGTTACGTGTCAGATCCTAAAAAGATTGTTTGAAGTAATAAATGGTGTGAAGGTAAGCTACTTCAAATTTAATCTTGTTTTGAATTTTTGCGAAGTGACAGTTTTTGTGAGCAATAGCTTTCATGAATTATATTTGAAGGAAACCATTTTCACTTCTTTTTACCTTTATGGATTTATAAACTCGAATTGCATGGCACTGAATCCATTTATAATAAGTTAAAGGGATTAGAAATAAATGGAGTCCGCAAAGAGTGAAAATGGCAAGGGTATTTTGAATGTAGGTTCTCAACAAACCAAGCCCAGGGGCTGAATCTTGATGGTGTAAATTTCCCATCTATCTATACAGAGATGAGTGAACAGATGTGCAGAGAAATTTCAGAGCAAGAAATTAATGAGACTATAAGTCAATGTGGAACCACTAAAATCCTGTGTCTAATGGTTTTAATTTTCAATTCATCAAAAGCAATTGGGAAATTACTAAGAGAGATGTTATAGATGCTATTGAAAGTTTCCAATATGCAGGATTTATCCCTAGAAGCTCTAATGCATCATTTATGACTCTTGTGTCTAAGAAAGACCATCCTCAAGTGAATTTAGATCAATATCTTCGCTAGGTTGTTTGTATAAAATTATTACAAAGATTAGGTTAAAGAGCATCTTACTCGAGCTTATAAATAACCAATTAATTTTTCTAAATGGACGGGCCTATTAGATAGTATTCTTGTGATTAATGAGACAGTTGATGAGCTGCAAAAGAAAAAGAAAAAAAAGTAATAGTGAAAGTAGATTATGAAAAGGTCTAGAGTAGATTGGAACTTTCCATTATATGATGGGCATAATGAGTTTTAATAATAAATGGATCAAAACATGCTTAGAATCGTCTACAATTTCACTTTTGGTTAATAGAAATCCACAGAATAATTTAAACCTAAGAGAGGTCTTAGACAAGGTGATCCAATTACACAATTCTTGTTCCTAATTGTTGTTGAAGGACTTGCAGGATTAGTCTGGGAAGCTAAGAAGAAAAACTTATTGCAAGGTGTGAAAATAGGCAGGAAGGAAATAGAAATTACATTACTACAATTTGCAGATGATACTCTACTCTTTTGTGAGCCAACCTACCAAAATATTTTGACACTTAAAAGTATCTTGCGCAACTTTAAAATGGTGTTTGACCTTAAGATTAATTTATACAAGAGCCAAATAGGTGTTATTGGGATAGAGAAGGTTGTACTACACCAATACTCTAGGATATTGAACTATAGCCATTTGTTTATTCCATTTAAGTACCTAGGTATGAGAATAGGGGGAATCCTAAGAGTGAAATTTTGGAAACACATCATTGATAAAATTGAGAACAAGCTCTCTAAATAGAAAGGTAGAGTAGTGTCATTTTTAAGACATGTGTATTTGATTAAATTCGTAATTTTGCACTACCACTGTTTAGTATCTCTTTTTATAAAATTCCTAAATCCATGTGTAATGAAATCAAAAGAATTCGAGCCAAATTCTTATGGGGTTAGGGAAGTGAGGAAAGAAAAATATCATGGGTTAGATGGGACAAAGTACGTTAACCTAAAGAAGAAGGAGGATTGAGTATAAAAGACATAGAGCTATTTAATTTGGTTATGTTAGCTAAATGGAAATAGCAACTTGGAATGGAAAGACAGGGTTGTGGGAGGTAATAGAGTCTAGGCATGGATCATGGAGAAGTATGCATGACTGTACGAGTGACTAAAAAATGTCTTGGCAGTGGAGAGACCTATGTACAGTGTGTGGACGAGGAGCCCGATTAAACTAGTTTGATAATAGAATAAACTGGGAATTAGGCAATGGCAAAGCAATGAGGTTTTGGGATGATATGTGGATTAGGCATGAATTGCTAAAAGAGAAGTTTTCTACATTGTACTTAATTTCAAATTGTAAGGAAAGTTTGGTGAGGAACTAGGAGAGTGAAATCTGGAAATGGAACCTATATTGGAGAAGAGATAGGAGGACATGAGAATCTGAAAAGGAAGAACAGATGTTAGCACTAATAGCATATCATTACAAGAAAAAGTTAAATTATCGACGAAATTTTATTGATGAAATTTTATCCGTAAGTAAAATATCATTATCGATGATTTTATCGATGGATATCATCCGTCGCTAAATTTATTGATAGATTTATCCTAAATTTGTCGATAATTACCGACAGATTTTGTCAATCGATGGACTCAGAAATCCGTCGATAAATTTACATACAATCAATTTACTGACAAATTTTAAATGTTTCTGATAGATTTGTCTTGCCGATAATTTTTTTTTAGTGCATGTGCAGTGGAGGAGAGGGAGAAAAGACTCTTGAGTATGGTTAGATGAAGACTATTGTTAAATCAAGATATAAAGTATTGAATAATCATATTAGAGAACAGAATACACAATTGTTTGGTCTGATTTCAAGGTTAAAAGTCTTATCATCAATATGTTTTTTTTACCTGAGGGTAATATTGGATAGAATACCAATAAGGATGAACTTGAAAAAAAAGAGAAATAGAAGTAGGGAACCTATCATGTCCTATTTGTCAAAATTAAGACTACTAAGCACTTATTAATTAACTGTGGAATACTGCAAAAGATGTGGGATATGCGTGATAATTGGCTGGGGTCAGACATAACATTATAGTTGACATTTTTACGGTTTCCAAAATTATTGAGCTCAATGAAAACCAAAATCTGTTACGGAAAGGAGTGTGGATAGTGGTCATTGAGAAATATGGAATTAGATAAATAACATTATATTTAAAGAACGGAAAGTAGATGCAGAAGAAATATTTTAGATAACACAATTGAAAGGGTGGCATTGGTTAAAGCATAAAACCACTAAGGTTAACTTTACATACTCAGAAAATTACCTTAAATGGGCGTCAATATTTGTTTAATAGTGTGCTACTGATTGTACAAGTGTGAGTACATGGAGAAGGTAACTAAATGGGGGTGGCAGTTTAGTTAGATGAGCACGTTCATGAACTGTAAGGAAAGTAGAGTATAACTGTAAATTTAATATACTTTGATACTCTATATGGTCTAATGTTGAGGCAAAGGAGGGTATGAGTTTGTAGAGGTATCTATGCTGAAGAAGAGAAGGACAAAACCTGACGGGGGAGTATACTCGGATATTGAATGTTGTGGCTACATGCTCTATCACTTTTTACTTGAAATTATTCAACATGATCGTGTATAGCTGCCAACGGTCCAATTAGAAACAATTTCAAAGACTTGTTAAAGGTAAAATTTTTTAAGGATTGTAACTTTCTTAAACACGTGCTACTGATATGTTGATGTTGGTATTAAACTCTGACCATGTACTATTTCTATAGGGTTGAGATATATCTGAAATTTATCATATAATTTAAATTATTTTTTTTGAAAGAAAATTTAAATGGAGTTGGGCTTACATAATTTGGGCTCTTTTAAATTTAAATTCTGAACCTATGTGCTGATTCATTTTATTATTTATGGGTAAATGAAATGTTGTCTTAGCATTTACTTTGTTTTGGATAAATTAATTTAGCTCAATTTATTTGTAATTTTTGTACTTATCTTTTTTATTGCTGAAGTTGATTTACAGAAAAAATGATGAGCTTGCTCTGGCTTTGGGAGAACAAGGGGAGTCAGTTAATAATGTTGGAAGTATTTTGGGTCCAAAGGAAGTAATGCTTCAGCACATCAATTTTCTGGTCCAAACAGCAATGACACCATGTATTTAGATGAATTTGACTCTTCTGTTGCAATACTAAACATTGTATGTTCATTTTGCTCCTTATATTAATTTCATTCATTTCTCTCATTTTGTTTCTTTCAATGTATTTGTATATGTTTGACGAATCTTTTATTTCAATCTCTTTAGGCTATCATTTGGTTCCATCTCCATGGCTATGCTAAGACATTGTCTCTGTTGGAACCTCTCTTTCAAAATATGGAACCCATAGATGATGTATGGGTATGTCATAAATTAGTTGATTTTTTTTTTGTTTTTAATATTATACTTATATGTTCATTGCTTTATTTTTTTTTCTTTACTTTTTTTCTAACAGTTTTATAGTTAGTCATTAAATTGGTTTAAATAAAATTAGTTTCTATTAATTTTATATATAATTAATCACTAAATTAACTTTTATATAATTGATTATTAAATTAGTTTTTAAATATTTGATATTTAAATTAATTTTATTTAATAATAATAAAATTGATTTTTGAATTAGAATGATATTTAAATTAGTCGCTTATTAAATTAATGATTAATTTTATCATTTTATAAATCAATAAATTAATTTTTAAAATTAATTTTTCTTGTGATATTACTTGTGTTGTCATATCGTGTTAGATGAGAAATAGTAACAATTTTAGGTGAGGTCACTAAAAAAAAGTCAAATTATCTACGAAAATTACATACGGATTTATTACATCTGGAATTTTATCTACAGATTTATATTCGTATGTAAAATCAGTATTACATATGGAATTATCTATGGATTCAAATCCTTATATAAAAACAACATTACATACAAATTTTTACATACGGATTTGCATCCAGGATATTACATACGGATTTAGTCTGTATGTAAATTCATATATAATATAATCTATACTAAAAATCAACATTACATACGGATTTAATCCGTATGTAAATTCATATATAATATAATCCATATTAAAAAACAACATTGTATGAAATTACATACAAATTTCTATCCAGAATTATTACATAAAAATTAAATTCGTATTATATTTAAATATTTATATTATTATTTTTAATATATTATTATAATAGTATTATTAATATTATTATTAACATTATTATTATTAATATAATAATATTATTGTTGTCATAAATATTAACCATATTAATTATTATTATTATTAATACTAACATATTTATTATTATCATTATTAATATTATTATTATCAATATTATTATTATTGCTATTATAATAAAATTAATAATATTATTGATATTATTATGTTATTATTTCTGTTGGTATTATTACTATATTATTAATAGTATTGTTACTATTATTATTATTATTATTATTATTATTATTATTATTATTATTAATAATAATAAAATAAATATTATTAATAACATTATTACTAGATATTATTAATATTATTTATATTTAAATAAAATTGTTGTTATTATTAATAACATTATCATTATTATTATTAATATTATAAATATTATTAATAATGTTAATATTAGTATTATTATTAATTATAGAAATTATAATTACAATAATAATAATAACAATAATTATAATAAGAATACTAATAATCATATTATGACAATAATGTTGCTCTGGTTTAGTAGTAAGTTCAGTTTTGTTGGTGCATGTGGGACTTGGGTTTGAATCTCACTTAATGCACATTGTTAATAAAACTAATTAAAAAAATAATAAAAATAATTCTAAAAAATAAATATACTAAAAATAAAATATAAAAGTAGTAATAAAATTGAAAAGAAAAAAATTTCAATTTTTTTTGTAGTGGGTGTTGAGTGATTGAAAAGTTAATAGTAGTGGTAACTCATTCTATTAGAATCTGAATCTGAATAAACTTTGACTACCTTAACAACTAACATGCATTGATTAGTACGAGAATACATTTTATTTGCAAACGATGGTCTATTAATGTTGATTCGATTGGTACTTATGCGTAGATGTAGTCATTACTTCTGATATCAATCACCTGCGAAAGGAAAACATGTTCCATATAAAGTGATAGTTCGATTTAAAGTCATGTTCATCATCGTTAAGATATAATTAATATACTAATATCATAAATGATGTGTGAAGAAAATTATATAAATTCTAATAATACAAAAAGAATACATATTTAGGGTAAGTTAAAAGTCGACTCTAACAAATAGAAGTTAACATTGATTAGTTAATGATGTTAGATTTGAGTTGTGCATGCAGGAGATTTTAAAATCATAAATGTTAATTCATTAGTATAAACTTGTTTAGGTCGACTCTAACTACTTGTTACTTTATCACTATTTTTTAAATTAATTTTTAATTAAATAGTCTAGCGTTAGTGATTACAATATTTTTTTTATTTTAATATTTATTTAATTTGGTGTTAACTACATCGACATTAAATCAAATTTATTTTTAATATTAATTTAATTTGCATGGGTATGGGTGAAGTTGATGATAGTAGTTTTAAAAAATGTTTTTCATACAATGCATCTATCCTCAATAGAAACAACACAAAAAAGATAAATAATTTTTGTTTAATAGATGAAGAAGATAAGTATGAATGAGACAAATGAATTTAGATGAAGGAGATGAGTGTAGATGAAAGAGATGTGTGAAAGAAGGAGATGCGTGTGATCAAGTTTATTTTTTTGATTATTTTGTGTTTGGGTCGTGTCTTAGTTGCTAAGCTGTGTTTTTCTTCTATTTGTTTTTGTTGATAGCTTGTTTTTAGTTGGGCCTCACTATTTTGAGTCCACTAGTTTCTTCATGTGTGTTTCTTTTGTATTTTGCTCATGGACATGGTGTTTTTTTAATTAGAATTTAATTTTGTAGATCTTTTTCATTTTCTTCCTAACCCTAATTTTCTTCTTCTTTCTTATTATATGTTGTTATCTTCCTCCACACTAGTTTTTCTACATCATTCCCATGCATCGCTTATTCTCTTTTATTACTTTGTTATGGTATCAAAGTTATCCTTTTGAAGAGTTTGTTGCATCTTCCGATCTTTTTGGTTTCTTTTTCTTTCTTCATGTTTTATTTTTCTATTCTTGCTATTTTTCATTTTTTTTTTCATAATGGTTGAAGATCAACTTGCAAAGACCTTTCTTTACCTTCTTCCGCATGAAAATCTGACTACTCCTTTGGTCTCGTTAGTTTTAGAATTTACCAATTATCACTTGTTCGAGCGGACTTATGATCACCACCACTCTTAACACCAAGAACAAAGTAGATTTTATCCATGGTACAACTCCTTAACCAGCTAAAACTAACCTACCTTTTCAACGTGGAGTCGTTGCAACCATATGGTTATCTCCTGATTAGTTCACTTCGTTTCTGTTCAAATCGATCAAAACATTACATGGTTGGACAAAGCCCGAGACATATGAAAAAGATAAGGTATTCTCAAGGGATTTCTCAGGTCTCTGATTTACAAATGGAAGCCTCAACCCTAAGCCAATGTGACTTTTCTGTTATTGAGTATTTTACCAAACTCAAAGTTATTTGGGTTGAATTAGATAATTTTAAGCATGGCCCTGTTTGCGTTTGTTCCATTAAATATTCTTGCTATGCTTTTTTTTTCTATTATTTCCGAAAGAGAGAAAGAGGATCAAGCATACAATTTATTTCGAGGTTTAAATGATCAATACAACAATATCAAGACTCACCTGCTTTTAATGGAACATATTCTTTTTATAACGATTTTTTTTTTTTTTCTTTGTGGATCAATAAGAAGATTTACACATTGTGGGAGAAATGATCACACTATTAAGACCTATTACAAGAAACATAACTATCCTATTAGACACAAACTTTATAATGGTAAAACTTCACAAGTTAAGAATATTGTTGATCAAGAAGATAATGCTAATGATAAAGATCAAAATAATCAAGACGTTGGCGATATTAGTCTCAGCTCAATAGCAATATCAGATCTTCTCTAATATATTAAAGGATAACAATCTTGCTAACTAAGGTCAAGATAATCAAATTAGTTTTGTCTCCTCTTCTATATCGGCTCACCAAGCTCTGAACTTGTCTCCTAACAATATCAATCCTTTAAACAAGTTTATTTTTAAACAAACATGTTGGATTTTAGATTTAGAAATGTTCGTTTAAACATAAACTTATTTAAAAAAAATGATATTACCAATTTGATTAAACTTGACTTTGGTTACCAGAATTGTTATTCTTGAATAGATCAGAGAATATCTGATATTGTTGTTAAGTGAGACGAATATTTCTAATGTCTTATTGATATTTATCATTAGCATTATATTCTTGAACAATAATATTGTTGACTTGTGAAATTTTACGATTATAAAATTTGATATGAGGAGAATGATAGTCATGTTTCTTGTATAAGTGTAGATCTTCTTATTGCCATGAGGTTTAAAACCCTTACCTTCTTGATTAGGAAAACCATTCTTTTTATAGCAAAACCATTCTTTTTATAGCAAACATACTTTGTATGATCACTTATCCCACGATCACTTATCCCACAAAAGAAACAAGTGTTCGTAGACTATATCATTCACAAAAAAATATTATATAACTATTGAACCACACAAAAGATCATTACAAGTGGAATGTGTCCTTATAATAAAAGAATATAAGCCTTGATATTGTTGCATCGATCATTTAAATTAGAAGAAATTGGATGACTTCATTCTCTTGATTTCTTTTAGAAATAATAGAAGAAACAGAACAAAAACACTTAATGAAACACTTAAATAATCAACTAGACTACGTTAACTTTATTTATTTATAATATTTATTTTAAAATATATAAGCTTCTATTAAAAAGTTAATAATAGTTAATATTAACTTAAAATTGATTAATATAACACTAACTGGTACTTTTATTTATTGAACATTATGATGGGTTTAGAGTGGATTAAGCAACTCTATTATTATAGTGAGCATAGCTTAACAGATATACATATTTTACATAAATGAATAAATTTAAAAATAATTTTACACTTAAAAAAGCTAATCATTTGCTTAAAGTCGACTTTGCTAATTCTATTGATGTGGCATTTTGGTTAACAATACTATCTAAAAAGCTAATTTTCTTTTACTCTTGTACTAAACTTTTTCTCTCTTGTATTCTTATGTGTAGAATGAATTGTGTAAAACTAAACAATCGGTGACCTAATTAATTGAACAAATCGGTTTTTGTCTGACTTGTTGAGTCATTGCTTGTTTACTCAATATAAGGTTAGACCGATTTAAAATTAGTCAGACCGATTAACACAATTATTTAATTTATGTTTAGGATAGGTAGAATTTTGTAATGTTTTGACTAGGTTAAATGGATGTATAATTTGTATATATGTTTGTTATAATTATTATAATGAGAATTTGTATTGTATCAAGAAAATTATGGTTATCTATTTAAGTCATTGATAATATTTTCAAAATAAATGTAAACAATTTATCTTTATTTTAAATAAAATAAAATAAATATATAGATAGTGAGTTTAAAAGAAATGCAAAAATTAGGTTGTTACCTAAGTTGATAGCAATAGCTCTGTTCCAACATATTTCTAGTTTATATGATTAATCTGATGATTGCAAATAAAATTGGTGAGTTGGAAAATGTATAATTGAGAGGAGAATAATGATGCAACGAAAATAAATATATGTATCTTTCAAATATGTTTTTCTTATTTGTAGAAGTAAGGAGGTGACAAAACAATATCAAATAGAGAATACTATATGGTTAATACGGTATATGTTTTAATATACAATAATTTATTTTATAATATAATTAATATGTATGTTTTGATATTTAATTTGAATTATTATACTATAAATGTATTAATCGAATTATTATTAATAATTATTTATATTCTTAATATATATTATATATTTATACAAAATTTTCTTTTGCATACAAGTTGGAGCATCCAAATATTTATAAATATATTGTTGTGAACAAAAAAATTACGTACATAATGAAATGTTGTAAGTTTTATGATTGTGAGAAAAATAAGTTAACTACTTTTGCTAATTTAATTATTAGTTCTTTTCTAATAATTTAGTGTATAATGTTAGCTATATATATTTGAAAAAAAAAATTATGTACCTAACAGATGATTATAAGTTTCATTATTGTGAGAGAAACAATTTGACTACTTTTGTTAATTTAACTAGTTTTTGTTCTATTAATTTAATGTAAACATTTAAGTTGCTTGAGTTAATTAATCCCTTTTGGAAGCTCACATAAAGGTTGTTAATCAATATTTCTTTTTATGCACTTCTAACCTTTACCCTTAAATGTGTGTATACTTTTTATACCCTTAAATGCCGAAACTTTGACTATTTATACTTTGCATTCACTGTTACCTGAAAAGGTTAAAATATACTCCATAATACTGTACATTTCTTTTAGTCATTTTTTTTAAGGCTTATTTTTATTGTTCTAATATAAATGATTTTATAAAATATTTTTATAATTTTTTTCCTGAAACATCTTTAATAATGACATTATATTTAGGTATTTTATATTCAATTATTTGCTCCACTTTTTCCAATAATAATAAACTATATTAACTAGAGAGGGGTAACAGAAACCAAATAATTGGTAGGTGTTTAAATAAGTAATTATGGATGATTTGAGAGATAAAATCATTTTTTTATAAATACAGTAACATTAATTAATTAGCTTTCTTCTTTAAAAGAATTACTTAATTTTAAATAATTTTTTTAATTGTTGTAAATGAGTTAAAAATGAATTATAAGAGAAAAATGAAAACAATTATAAAAAAGGAAAAAATAATTAAGAATCGGTATATTTTCTTATAATTTTGTTTTATATTCATCTCTTACTATTAAAAAAAGACTACAGAAAACTAACGTTTTCTGTTTTAGTTTCTTTTTAAAAAATACAAACATGAAAGAAATTTTAAAGATTTGTAAGAATAAAGATAAAAATATTACCAGTGAATATGTAAATAAATAAATAAAGCCTTTTTTAACTTTTTTGTAATTAGTTGTGTCTTACATCCATTTCTCACCGCATGCATTATACAACTTTTTATTTCATTTTCCTATCAACAACTTTTTCTTTCATTTCATCATGATAAAGCTTTTAAGTTTCTAATTAGTTTTAGTTAAACAAACAAACTGTTAAACTCTTACCAGAAAGAAATAATAATGACCCATTCATGAAGACATTTTCAGCCAACCATATGGCTCATGCATGATTCAATTCTCAAGTAAGAATGTAACTAAAATGAACAAAGATGATAAAAGAAGAACACAGACAAACCTTTGCAATTGGCGTTCTCTTTGAGACTCTAGGGTTTATGAAAACATGAAGAAGCATTGAGATATTGGCACGGCTCAATCAAACCGAACACTACACACACAAACATACAATGTTTCTAGGGCAAGGACACAAGCGTGTAGTACACATGTCTGAGTGAACCAGGCCAATATCACAATAACTACCTCATATACTTGTGTCTGCGCATTCTTTGTTCTTTTTGTGCCTGAACGAAGGCTGGTGTTTGCAGAGAAGAGAAGGCACAAGGTAAAGAGAAGAGGAGAGTGTTCCTTTGAAGGTTATGTTGTGAGTGTTGAGAATGTCTCGGCCGGGTTTTAAGATGATTTTCAAAAAGGGTGTCTGCACATAGCATTTAAAATCCCCGACTACCAAAGCATAAAGCTGGGACAACGCATTTAAACCGATACTTCTCCCTCCATCCCACTTTTTATTTCCCCTCACCAACAATTTTTTCTCTTCTATTCTATATTATAATAATGTTGTTGTTATCCTTCTATAACAAAGTCCTATCTTTTTCAAGTTAATATACTTTTATCATTCTAATTATAAATAAATAAAGAATTTAATAGACGTGTATTGTCCCTATAGAGTTTTTAGTAAAAGTTCTGTAAATTTTTTTGCTGTTTTAATCGGATTCTTTGTTAGATTTATTATATTGAAGTAAAACTTGTATGATAAACCAGACTTAAAAAATATCATATATAATTAAATAGTGATATAAAGATTACATATTATTATTCAAAAATAAATACATTGAAGATATAAAATATTTAATATTTTTTTACATTATCTTCTTATATATTTGGTTGTTCTAGACCATTAATATTTTAGCATTTCAAAGTCTAATTAATGTTTTTTTTATGACCTTATTCAATATACAATAACGCAAGTGGTACACACATCACTTTATTCTAGGAATAGTATAGTATTTCAAGACTATAACATTCTCCTTCGGTTTCAAAATATTGACCGATTTAACAATGTAAAAGAATTCAAATTTGCCAATATTTTCATCTATTAATAAAATATTATTGTGTTTCTTTTTCATATATCCTTAAATTAATTACTAAATTTTATTTATAAGATCCTATATAAACTAATTCATGGAAGAAAAATTAGTTAAATTTTAATTGAATATAATAAATTTACAATTAATAATACTTTTATTGCTTTAAAATTATCCTTATCATATTTTAATTTAAATTAATTGACTGAGACTTCTTGTGATTTATGAATATTGATATTCTCAAATTAAATTCAGAAAAACCTTCTATTATTAATTTTAAGTGTTTATTATTTTTTTCTAAGAACATGTCATTTGATTAAAAATATTTTAAAAAATATTAATTAACTCATCATTCAATAACAAAAATATTATAAGAAGGGTTAAGCAGTGATTTTAGAAGAGTTTTATAAATATGAATAGGAGAATATTTTTTTTGGTATTTATTTAAACAATGCATTTATGAAAAAAGTTAGATTACATGAATAAATTGTTTAAAAGATGGATATATTTTTGTTCTTAATATATCGTGGTTACACTGGTATCTAGACTTTGTATTCACCCATATGTCTAGGTAAGGTTTTGTGTTATTGTGTGTTCATATACCTTAGTAGTTATGAACAAAAACGTTCAATTATACACGGATTTAATATCTCAACTATTTTTTTATATATTTACTTCTCTTTTCATTAATAGAAAAGTATAAATTTAAACAAAATTATCTTTAACTTTTCAATTATTTTATATATATTTTTATAAGTAAATAAATCCTAAACCCTAAATAATATTATACAGATTATTCTTAACTATACCTATAATGAATGATATATAATGGAAAAATATTATTTAGAAAACTTACTATTATTTTAAAATTAAAGTATTTTAAACTACTATTGTACAACAGAGAGTATTAAATAAGAACAATTTAATCAAAATATAATAATATTTAATATCAAATATTTTAAAATTCATATGGATTAACTATAAACAATTAATCTTAACAAAAGGTGGGGGTGTAGTTGATAGAGATTAGATTAGTTGAGAGATATTTTGAGTTTATAATATCAGTATATCCAAAATGTAAATTGGTTATATGTAAAAAGAGAAATGAATTACTAAGAGAGAAGAAGAAGAGAGTGAAAGTAGGTGGTGGTTAGAAGTCAAAACTAGGGTTTCGAGTAAAGATAGAGATGGAGGGTAAGCAGTCAAAAGTAACCCTAGTGAGGGTGGGGATGAGCGGGGAAGGAAGGGTAGAAGTGTAATTGTATGAACTGACATGGGCACTTTTGGTTAGGGTCAAGAATGGGCAGAGAAGGAAGAAAGAGGTTGAGCATGATGGCGATACTCGTTGGCACAGAGGAACCAGAAAGACCACCACATTTAATGAGGGAATCTCCCTCTGGAATAGACAGGCTGCAACATTAATAGGCGAGGTACCCATGAAACTGTGTCTTAGAACTGTCAAAACCATTTCACTCCCCACTCTATACTTTCTTTCTTTTCTTTTCGGTTGAGAACTTGAGACTACTCATCAAGTAGTAGTAACTAATAGGGTGGGGTTGACTTGCTTTGGAGGAAAACCAATTCCATGGCTTAAAGGCTCTCTGATGTTTGCTCAATATGGCAAAGCAGTATCTCTGTTGCAATTGCCAACCCTTGTTTTATATACCACCTAGTTTGTGGTTTGGTTGATATGGTATTTATGGGAACAATTAATGATACCTTACATTAATATCTTCACTCTTTTTCCTGTTGCAATCTGGTTAGGTTACACATGCACACACACTCAACGTCTATATTTATTTTTTATCAAATTAATTTATGATCATCCTCATGAGAGTACAACTTGACCATGATTTCACATTATTTAGGGCATTTCTGTTAATGTTTATATGCTATCATGGGAATATGCTACTTGCAATATTAGAATTGGGAAACTCCAAACCAGATATGCAACAAACTTGAAAATGAAGTGGAGAACCCTTCCTTGAGATTTGAAAGAGATGTAGCCATAAATTACAGTAGATCTGGTATAAGAAGTGAGTGTATACAGTTCAAATATTTTATTTGTCTTAAAAGTGATTTTGCTATATATATGAAACTTGAAACTTGAAAACTTGATTGATTAACATGGAGAATAATGTTGTGGAAAGATGTTATTGAAATTTGAGAAAAAATGCTTTAGAAAAGTTATGTCTATAAGTAACATTTCAACAAAAAGAAGATTTGAGAGCTCTATTGGAATAAGTTTTAAGTTTGAAAGTTAAATGCTACTACAAGAAGAAGGGCTCACAAAGTTCATTTTTTTTTTTTTAATTTCTTGAAGTTGGGGGATTCCTCCCAACAATTAACACTAAAAAATTAAATAAAAAAACTGTAATGGTAGGTAAATAAGTTAATCTAAATAATATTATGAAAATCTTGTACTTTTTTTCGTGTAGCAGCTAATAAAACAGTGATTATACTATATAATGATTTGTTATATGCACAATATATTTAATATAGACAGTGCAATAATATTAAAATTAACATAGGCAGACAGGTGTGAAAAAAAAAAGCATATGACATAAGAGATGATAGATTTGTAGAATTAAACTCATGCAGAATTTGAATGGATGATTAATATTAATACTGATTAAAATAATTTTATATTGTATGTTTGTATAATCAAGACTAGTTTATTTCTCAGGATTTTTTTAGTGTCATTAGAGGTGTCTCCCATGTAAATACATCAAATTCACACAATTTAAATCAAAATAATTCATAAATTAAATTGATAGTAGTATTTTTGTCCAAACATCATTAATATACAGTTGATCTAAGTATGAGACTTTAAACAATCTCAAACTTAAGTTTTGGATAGAAAACTTCTTTTGGAGAAGATATATATTATTGAAAGATGATCAATTAAATTTTTCATTAGGGCTCAGGATGGGTTGAGTTAAAAAAGACTAAACTAAACCTGACTTACTTTTTTTTAGTCAAATATATGTTAACCGGATAAACTCACTTAAGCATGTTTTTTTTAACTTATTTTATATATTGATAGTAGTACAATTAAAGTAAATTAATTTGACTCACTATTTATAGTTGTAAAATCAAAGTTTTTGTCTATTTCACCAAGCACTCTTATAAAAATATTAAGTGAAAAATTTATAAAAATATTAAATAAAAAAGCAAAGTGTCAATCTATATAACTAGGTAAACAAATAAATTAAGTATTCAAATCATTCACACATTATCGAGCAGTATTTAGAATGATCAAATACACCTACATAGTTAGAAGTAGTAAACAATTATAACAAAAAAAGTGATTAAAAATAATAAAGAGTTGTTATGTGGATTACGGGTTAATCCATATCCAACCAGGTTCAACTCATGGATTAAATGAACAAAATTTAGTTTGACCCACATTTAAAAAAAAATATATTTTATTTTTCAACCCAACTCGATTCAAACTCGTGATGAGTCATATTGGCTCACGGATTGGAATCGACTTTGATACCTTTGGTTTTCATGACAATCTACATATATTTCACACCAATCAAATATTTCATTTAAAAATCAGATATTTTTTTATTGGCAAAAGAATAAAATAAATATGTATCACAGAGGGGTGGTTCAACCCATATATAAATACTACAAGCTAAGATTTCAGAGTGTTTTAGCAACAATACTCCTAAGACATTCCTTCAAAATGTACAACACTTTGTATCTCAATGTTTCAAATTTTACAAACATGAACCAACACCATAATAGACTTGGTTATCTAAGCAGCTAAGATACAATTATAAAAGCGGTGGTTCACCTTGATTACAGTTCTTAGTTTGTATATGAATGCAAAAGGAGTACAATTTTACTGAAAGACTTGAAGATAAAAAAGTGTGAGCTATTATGACTAAAAGTTCTACTAGAAGACTTGAAGATAAAAAAAAAGTGTGAGCTATTTATGGCTAAAAGTTCTACCGAAAGACTCGAAAGACTTGAAAATAAAATGGGATGGACCTGTAGCTATATTGTGACAACAAATCTACAATTAGCATAGTTCATAATCCAATACATGACAAAGTTAAACATATTAAAGTGGACAAAATTTTTTAAAAGAAGTTGGACAACAACAAGATTTGTACACCATATGTTTCTTCTCAAGGATTGCTTGCATATATATATATATATATTAACAATAATTTTGAAAGAATTATGTCCAAGCTGGATATGAAAAACACTTATTCACTAACTTGAGGGGAAGTGTTGAGTTATTTTAGAAAACTTTCTATGTTCATTTCACTAGTTTTAATTTTGCCATATTAATTTTAATTCAGTATTTGGGGCTTTAATTCTGTATATTTGATCTTTATTTTAGATTATAAGTCTCATACTTTGAGAGATACTATTTGATAAGTAATTGGACGATATGACATAATCCTTTAGATGCTAGTTTTTTATTATAACAAATACTATAAGAATGCAAAACGTCTAATGAAGTGTTAAGCATACAGATGCATTAGAAGAAGAGAGCTAGTACCATTAGACGTTGTTTGATAATGTCAGCATACATATACTGGATGCACATTATGCCTGCACTCACTAAGACGTTTTGAACTAGAAGCAATGCAGAAGATAATAAGTTAGAAGAATAGTCTAGACAAAGACTATGATCTTGTAACATGAGAAAAAACCAATAGACACACTCATCCTAGTGAGGAGTAATCAAAAGATCTATTGAGTCTAGAGGATGTTTTGAATGAACACATTAGATAATATCTTAAGTATATAATGGATAGACGATATAAGAATGCAAAGTGAAGTAAAAAATAATCTATAACACTTAGTTGTGTTAGATAAAGGCACCAAATGATACATATAAACTAAAGTGCGTCAGATGAGCTAATATATCTTAAGCTAGACAAAACCAACCTTAGAAGAGTGTCAAACGAAGCAAATCAACACTTTTACCTCAGGGAGTCTCTAAACCTCATACTTTAATCATTATTTTCTTATATTTTCTTATACGCGTTATATGATTGAAAATGAATTTTTGAAAATAAAAAATTAATGTTTTATTCTCTAATCAGAAAATCTTGCACTTATTAATATTAATAAGATTCAAAAATATTTTTGATATAAGTTTTTAAGTATAATTTGATTTAACGTTCAAAATTTAGACAGACTTGAAAAGTTTAGAACTTATATTTATATCTTCAAATAAAAGGTTTTTATAATTTAAGAGATTATATCCTGGAATTATCTAAAGTGATTATTTGATTGTCTAGATACTTAAATTTAAATCATAAATGGTCAATAACGTTCAAATAATTTTCAGAATGGATAAAAGCATTGCAAAAAGCACTATAAGACGCATACAACATATTTCTTATTCAAACGTGTATAGAGCTTTTGAGACAAAGTGATACGAGAACTGAAAAAAGAAGACTAAAAGACGAAGACAAAGCTACATTGAAAGAATTACACAAAAGACTTATAAACAAAACAATAGCGAATAAAGTCCAACATTCCTATTTTGCTAAAAGAAAAGAAAGAATTAAGGGGCATAATTATGTGATAAAGACGTGAAGATCTCATCAAAGCCAAAGTTGTTATTTATAGCATCTTCAGAAGAACAAGACAAAGAGAAGAGCGAGCTAGTGAATAAAGAAGATTTTAATACATCAAGTCTCAATGTTCAAGAATTGCTACACATATGAAAAAATTTCAAATATGAATTGAAAAATTCATTAAATACACTAAAAAAGTTCAATAGTGTAGAGTATTTTAGTAAATATAAGCTTCAAACGGTTATCATTCTAAAAGTTGATAAAGAAGCTGCTAAACCATTGTAAATTTCTTACTCTGTAAAGTTAGTTTACACTGAGCTTACATTGTTCTCTCTATTGATAGTATTTTCTTATTGTTTTGAGAGGTCTTGATTTCAGGGGAAAAATTAAAAATGATTTACCTGAAGAGGTGAAGAATACTTATTACCTAGAGAGGTAGAGAATACTTATTACCTAGAGAGGTGAAAAATACTTGTTGTATGGAGAGGTACATAATAATTGTTACATGGAAAGGTGAAAAACACTCGTTCCTGAAAAGGCACTAAAACTTGTGCACGGAGAAGAACAGAATATTCATTCCTGTAAAAGTATTAAAACTTGTTTAGTAAAAATTCTTAAACGGATCTTTTTTAAGAAAATTGGACGTTGAACCAGAATAAAGATGTATCTACTTCTCTTTCCCTTATATTTATTTTATCTTTAAATTATTTATATTCCACGATTTGAGTTAGACATCATTCAATTTTCCTTTTAAAACTAACTAACAACATCAAAGTTATAAGAAAAGAGATTTTTGAATAAAAAATATAAAGAAAAGTATTTATAAAGTGTTTTTTAACATTATTATATTAATAATTTATTTTATAAATTTTGGGTGGAATGTGGCGCAAGTCACAAGCCATCCTCCCTTATTTTTTTTTAAATATATATTATTATACCATTATTTTATTATAAAACACCGACCATTCCTTATATTTTTGTCTAGGTTATTGTGTCATTATGGGTAACCTTCATTTGGACGTACAAAATCCTGCCAATAAGCTCATTGTACTAAAGATTAATACTACAGTGAATTAAGGTAATTTACTATGCTAACATTACCTTAGTCATAACATTTGAACAAAACCACGATGGGTTGATTGTGCTTCCAAGAGTCAAAAACACATACGTATCAAGTTCCCTTCCTAAGATTGTCCTTCATTGATATTCTATTAGTGAATAACCTCTAGATAAAATATGCAACCATTGGAAATATTTTACTCTTCTATAGATTTTTAAAGGTAAGATCCATCAGCCTATGTATTTTCATTTTCAAAATGTTGTTGCTAAACAAATCCTCCTCCCATACTTACCTCTCCTCCACATTTCTACGTAATTTTACTTTTTCTAGTTATTGCAAAAGTAGTTTATGTAGTAATGTATTTTCCCAAAGAAGAGTTACTTTCTCCATTTGAACCTCCACTTCCATATTGTCCTAAACATATGTTATAAGTTTCTCTCACACTCTTTGTCTATTGTCATTTATCTATAAAAAAGTATGATTCCTCCCCTAACCTTTTAGAAATCATTTCATTAAGTCAATAGTCCCACATCATCGTCCGCATACATTACTTAAATCCTTGGACCAAATTAAAGTGTTTTTCCTTTCTAGATCTTCTAAATTTTATTAAAAATTCAAATATAAAACTCACATTAAATATAAATGATAAAATTGAATAATATATAAAAAATTCACAAATTTATTTTTTTAATGTTTTAGATTATGAATGACATCATCATCTTTTATAGATCGATGACTAGTTGATGTGAAACCTATCTGGTAAATTCCACTCTAAAAAACTAACAAAACTCCTGTTAATTTTCAAGCCATAGTACTTTTCATTTAGAGTATACCTCCTCCATTGACACAAATGGATATCTTTGATTCAGGAAGGTTTGGATTCTGATATATAATAAATTTGTAGTTAATGGATGGAATCAACTCAGTAGAAATTTTGTTCTCAGTGGTAAATCTTGGAAAGATACGGTGAAAATGAGTCTTTTACAGTTTGTAACTATCATTTTTTTTGGGAAGTATATAAAATAAATTTTAATCCACTGAATCATATATTACATAATTAACTCTAAATACTAAACACCTTTTTTAAGCTACAGTAGTTTTCACTTAGAGTACACCTCCTCCCTTTAAATACTAAACACCTATCATTCATTCAAGGGAGCTTTAGAATATGATATATTATAAGTTCTAATTAATGGAGGGAAGCAACTAAGCATAAACTTTATTTCATGTATACATCTTGGAAAATATATGGTGGAAGTGACTCTTTACAGTTTACAACTATCATATTTTTGGTTAAGTATATATAAAAGAAATTTTAACAAGGAAATTTTAACAAGGAAAGGTCTCAACCTCTTAACAAGGAAATTTTAGACTACTTTCAACATATAATCAATCAAGGAAAGGTCTCAAATCTACCAATTCTCTTATAGTTTCTATTTTTCAAATAAGAGTAATAAGTTACGGGTTTCATCATTTTGGAAACTTTTAAAACTTCTCTGGAAACCTTCTAAAATCTTCTTTTATCTATGATCTCCCATAATTTCTTAATAAACTTAAAGTTATACTTGTCCAATCCTGGTACAATTGTCACAATCTGAACTGTATCTTTAACTTCAAACACTTCAAATTTGGAAATCAAAAACAATTATCTTCTTTCTCAATATAGTTTTATTCAAACTATTCTATGAAAATTTGTCCTTAAAATGTTTTTAAACTTCCTCTTTTTCGGGTTTGATCATTCAACCCAATTTTCTCCTATTTGCATCCTTCAACACATATTTTCCCCCCTTTTCTAGTTAATTACAGTGAAAAATTTTATTATTACAATCTCCTTTTAACCATATATACCTAGATTTTTGTCTAAATAATGACTCTTTAAGCCACCTAACAGAACATCTTCTATAACTTCCTCTATTCTCAAAATTCTACCTTAATTATACCTGTCATCTCCTCCCTTTTATCCAACTCATTCACATCACGAAAAATTTGTTTATATTTAAAGTAAATGTTGTCAAAATGGTTTTTATTTCACTCTTTCAATCTTAATTTTAGCTTTCTCAAATTGTCTTTTAGTACATAACCTTATAAATGTAGACCTTCTTACTTTTTTTTTTTTTTTTTTTTTTTAAAA
>Ga0209489_104731_pt1 | contig 24706 bp, 3 predicted proteins | sample SiratrowhiteBW_FD_187527 | JGI IMG/M metagenome (GOLD analysis project Ga0209489, IMG submission 187527) | Root nodule microbial communities of legume samples collected from California, USA - Siratro white BW (SPAdes) (version 2) | ecosystem: Host-associated > Plants > Roots > Nodule | place: USA...
AAAGTACTATTTTAAAAAAAAAAAAAAAAAAAGCAAACCATAAAAAGTCATTTTACCAAACATCTTTAAGAAAAAGTTAAAATTGTGTAGTGAAAACAAATTATTCATTGTGAAGTCGTATTTTAAACTCGAGCTAATCATATAGGTAATTTTTTTTCAAAGTTGATCTATATCAATAGCTTTAAAGAAAATACAATTACATTTTTTTCATTGTTTCAAGAATTTATCTTTTCAAAATTCCATTATTTTCTCTCTTCTTTCATTCCAAACTATTTCTCGACTTTCAAACATGAAAAAAAAAATGCATAACTGTTATAAGTGATTAAATGAGTTAAATTTGATCACTCTTATGCATCTAATGTATAAATTTTCCATTAAGAAATTTTTTAGACTACTTAATTCATTTCATAACTTATCAATATAAGGAGGTTAATATTAAAAACAATACAATTCAACACAGATATACATATAATTTTGTAAAAAGATATTAAAAAATGTACGTACTGGTTTTTTTCCAATAAAAATTTATTTAATTATTTTAAAATAAACAATTATTTAATAATTTATTTTATTAAGTAAGAAATTTATTTTTAATGACAAAATGAAATTACGGAAAATTTATATAATAGCATACATGAAATAGAATAGAACAAACTCAGTTAAATATTTTAATAATACCTTTTCTCACTTCTTAACATGCCGTGCACGAACACACGCCAAATAAAATAGGCATTACATGTGTTATAAATTGTTACATAAATGTACTTAAAACTTGAGATTTAACATACTTTTTAAGACATTATTTGAATGGAGTATTAGTGTATGATTAATAATACTGAAAATACATTATGATTCCAACGAAAACGTCAAAAGATTTGAAGATAACAGTGATTCGTCTATTTGAAAAAGCTTGTCGATATCTTTGAATGTCTTTTTTCTTGCACATAGTACAACTACTCGAGAACATTGGTCTAGTAAATGGGAACTAGACACGTACCCGCATGAGGTCAAAAGCTAAACCTCGTTATTTGTTTTTAATCACTATTATATAGAATCTAATCTAATCATACATAATTAAGAATGTAATTAGTTCATTAGCTGCCATGCACTAGTATTCCCGCACCTTCACGAACTTACTAGGAGAAACTTCTACATAAATTAACTATTTTTTATTCTCATAAAGATAAAATTAACTATTTTTTATTCCCATAAAGATAAAATTGTGTTCAAAGTCTATCACTTTCACAATATCACCCTTACATTCAGGAATGACAAGAGTCAATTGATCACGGGTTCATCAGTTCAGTTAAAAATAGTGAATTCAATCTGTTCACTTTTTAATGACTACTAAAAAATAAGTTTTTCGCAATTTATCTTCGTAGAATCGGTTTGCGATATTTTTATTTACATTTTTCAATGGCTGACCTACACAAATATTTTTGTTTCTTTGTTAAAACTAAATTAGAAGACAATATGTATTAAAACAAATTCTAAACCCGACACATCTTGAATTAAACGGAGTTAAGTATGAATAATTTTATCATAAAAATGTATTAAACAAAAATTTTAAATACGGTAAATTATATTATTTATGTATATGTTCATTTCACGTAATATTTTTTGTCAATAAAAATAATATTCTAACAGAATAGAGGTATGACCCCTGTTATAAATTTCAGAAATTTTTTGGAATACAAGTGCAATATTACTCAAATAAAATGAAAGAAGGCTTAGTATATTAGAAAAGGGAGTACAATACATATATATATATATATATATATATATATATATATATATATATATATATATATATATATATATATATATATATGTCCAATGAGTCCAGCCTGGTTGCATTTTTCTTCCCTTTTATAATTACCAAAGACAAAGATATTTTCTTGGGTTACAATTAAAATATTTGAAAAGGTACTTTAGTTCACTAACTAGAAAGCTTCACTTGTTTCGTTTTTGCCCTTTTTCTCACACTAATGATGTTAAAATGAAATAATTATATGCAAGGTTGGGTATGTATAAAATTTAGGTTTTGATCATTATATTTTATAGGTATGAATTTATTAAAAAGTTTTTGGTGATCATGAATTGAGACATATTATTATAAATTATTTTCTAATCATTTAGCATTTTAAAAAAATTACCCAATATTTTATGAATTAAGAAAAGAAGAATATTTTATTTATTTGTGTTTCTTTAAAATGGTAATTACTCTAGACAACAAAAAAAAAACCATCATTAACATTGGATGCTTCTTAATCTCATGCTTTCAAACCTTTAAAATTAATTAATTAAAGTATTTATAATAATTAAGTTTAATAAGTTTATGTTCTTATTATATAATTGTTTTTTACTTTACACACTTAATAATTTTATTTTTAATTAAATACTTCACAAATTAAACAATTTTATTTAAGTCTTTTGTATTATTTGCACTACTTAATGTTAATAAATTATATACATTAAGTTACTTATATTATTTGTATTAATAGTATATCTCATAAATGATTAAACATATGGTTCGTTATGATATAAAAAAAATTGAGCGACTACAAGAAATTTTTTTAAATATATTTTAAAAATATAACAGTGTTCAGTTAAAAGAAATAATATAATATTAGAAACAAAATATAAATACTTTTTTAGGAATCTTAAAAAGAATTTTATAATTTACTTGGTACTCAATTCAAAAAAAGAATTTCTAGGTACTCTAAAAATAATGTGTAATATATCTAAAGTTAAAACTTATTTGAGCCAAATAATTATAAGCATTGGCGTGTCAATTTATTTTATCTTTACTTAAACTTAAAAATAAATATCAATTGTTTTTTATTTAGACTAATTTCCAATTTTAATGAATAAAAGAGTAAAATAATTAAATAATCTTAAAATTCAGTTTGGCAACCACTTTAACAAAAATCATTGGTATGCTTATTTCTAAAAGGATATGATTTTCAAAAATTAAATGTATAAAAGTAAAACTTATACTTTTTTAAGTATATTTCTAAAAGGATATGGTTTTCAAAAATTAAGTATATAAAAGTAAAATTTATACATTTTTATGATATTAAGATTTAAAAGTATGTGTAATCAATTGCTGATATGAATTGGATGCTAATTAAACCCTTGAGAAAATGAGTAACCATTAAATGTTTTGTGTTCAATTTCTCGAGAATAAAGTATATATATACATATATATATATATATATATATATATATATATATATATATATATATATATATATATATATATATATATATATACATATATATATATATATATATATGTGTGTGTGTATGTATTATACTTTGGAATTTGAAATCTTAAAATTAGAAGTGAAAAAAAAAAAGAGCAGTGCAGAATGAATGGAATGATATAAAGATAGAACATTAAAAAAAACAAATAACTACATAAGCACGTGTTAAAAATGTTTATCGATTTTTAACTCAAACCTTTAATTTTTATTTATCTTTCTCAAATTTTACTTCCATTAACAACACCGACGTTTATCGATGTAGGGGCTATTTAGTGGGAAGTTATAAGGTGAAATTAAGAGCTCTCCAATCTGTAGAGACTATTGTCTTCAAAACAGATACATGAAGGAAAAAATTATAAGTGGTTAAAAACATTAGGAGGTGTTATGAAGACACTTCCTTCCTGTATTATACAAAATGTCTTTTTGCATTTAATAAATTTTTGATACATCAATAATATTTTTATTATTTTTATTTTAGAATTTACTTGTTAAATATTTTTTTATATTTGCAAAAACATCTCTAGTATGTATGGTATTTTTAAAAAATATGATATATTTTTATTTTTCTTAACAATAATAAAAATAATGTTGATAATTGTTTCTTACAAGATAAATTCGAACAATAATTTATTTTATTTTTCTGTTAAAATGAAATATTTTGCTTACAACTTATACTATTAGTTTTAAAAATTCAATTAAACATATTGTTTTTAAATATTTAGTTTTGTGATAACAAATTTAAAAAAAAATTAGATATTTCACAATATTTATAAAATTATTTTTTAATTATTATCTATACATTGTGGGAGAGAAAGATAAATTTTAACACCTTTTTTCTTAGTTGCACTAGCGTGTGACTCAATTATGCAGTGTGACTCAATCGGGGATCGGAGAGAAAAAAATATTTAACAAGTAAATTTTAAAATAAAAATATCAAGAACATTATTGGTATATTAAAATTTTGCTAAATGCAGGAAACAATTTATATCGTGTAGGAAGCAAGACGAATTCTTCGTGTACCTCCATGATCTCATCCTGAAAAGTCTATTATACCTTTAGGCTAACATTACAAAACCCAACAGTACTGTCCACCTCCTTCAATGTGAAAAATGAATGGAGTAACACTTGATTTATATTCTATTTGGAAAATATAAATTGGATGAGGTGTCACCTGATTTACATTTTCAAATAAAATGTAAAAGGGTGTCCCCTTTACATTCTATTTTGAATTGTTTTTAGATAATATTAAAAAACTGTTCACCTTTCTAAGTTAATATCCAAATCTAATAATATTCAAAAATTAATGTAATGTGCATATCATCAGCAATTCACCCAATTACTCGTTTTGGAATTCATATTTTATAATTGGAATTTGGTTTTTTAAAATGAGTAATTTGACTTTTTTTGAAATAGGGTTTTCAAATTGTTAATTTTTTCTTTCGGGGTATCTTTCCTGTGACAGGATAGTCACATTCCTTTATCAGTTTTGAGCTCAAAAATATTCTCAATACATATCATTAATTCTTCGAAGCTCTTGCCATACTACTCACCGTGCATCTGGAACACTTTTCTTTCGCCAATTTCTTCTCCCCTTACACCAACAAACACAACATATTTACCTGCATTCCAATAACCAATTTTTAGAGAACCAACATCAACAAATCGAGCTAGAAAAGGCTATGGCTTATTATCATCTCCTTGTACACCAACAAGCACAACATATAGATCAATAATATCCTAATATTGTTTTTGTTATTAATGTGTTCGGACGATACTTGAACAATCTTAGTTTGGCTCACCAGCAAGTTGTTAAGCGAGTTATGGTACTAAAGATTATATGTTGACTTATAGAAGATCAAATTACTTTGAAGTGAAAGGGTACATTGATTTTGATAATGGTAGTTGTCCAAATAATTTCAAATCTACATCCAGGTGCATATTCATAAACAAACACTTATAACTACTTTAACCATGGAGGCAGAGTAATCAATTTGGTTGAAAAAATTTATTGTTGAGCTTGTCATTATGTAGAGTATATATAGGCCTCTTACTATATATTGTGATAACTCTATTATGGTATGTTTCTCATGTTTATTAGAGAGAAAATTCAGGAGTTCCAAAATCGAGCTGAGCATATTCCGACAGAGTTTATGATCGCAAATCCCTTAACTAAGGGATTGACCTTAAAGTCTTTGTTGAGCATGTAACATGTATGGGTGTAATGGGGTATTTTGACTAGTGAGAGTTTTCTTTTATGTATATGTACTTCCTTTTAGACCTCATTTATTGTATTGTTGTGTTTATTGAAATGTTTGACAATAATTATTTATTGCTAGTGATGACATATGAGTCCTATTTTGTTTATTATGATTTGTGCAATTAATGTTATTTATATGATTTTGAATATTGCTATAATTTTGAGACATTTTGGATCCAATCTCAAATTACTATTGTGGTGAGATTGTTTTAATCTCATATATCATATTGGACGGATGATTGTGACATATAATTGAATGTTTCACATTTATAAAGGTCACCGAAATGTAGGGGTTTCATTTTTGTATGATATCATCACTCCTTCACTGAAATGTAGGATTTTTCATTTTTGTATGATATTATCACTCCTTTAGGTATGATTTCATGTCATGATAAGATGCTTAAACATTTCATTTTTTATCTTTTGGTTAAATATGTTATAATATTTCTGCATTTTATTGTGCCTATATGTTGTGAGTTATTATGGATTAATTTTTAATGTTGTGATCTAATTTATGTTGTCTAAGTGGAAGAATGTTGGATTAATATTTTTGTGGACATACATAAATTAGTAATTTGTTCATATTAACTTATTTGCCAGAATATTATGTATTATTTATTGGGTTAAATAAAATAATATTGTTTACATTGTACAAATATATATTTGATTGAGTAAGTTGATAATATGTGGACTTGACCCATTATTAATTAAAGAGTGTCCATAGTTAGTTAGTTAATTATTTTATTCTATCCTATTTAAGAATAATGTTCTTTATATATGTTTTTGTGACTTTTTTAACAGTTCGGACAACTCTTCGTTTTCTTTATTCTCGACAAGATCATTCATGAATAACAAAAATCAACAGGATAATGACTCAAAAGTCTTATATTCCAAGTTTTAATTTTTTTATCCATATATAATCTGATGTGTTTATATGTCATAATTAAATTCAACTAAGAATTATAATTTATTAGATCTATCTTATAGTTCACTTTGATTAAGTTAGAATGGTGATTGAAAATGTTTGAAGTTCATGTACTAATACAAGCTTTTAAGTCGCACAGCGTGTCCCTTCATAAGCCGACCAAGATATGTGCTTTCTCAGTTAGAGATCTTTTACTTTGATGTGTCAGCGAAAGGAAACACGTGACGACTTGTCACTCAAAATATGTAAAGAAACAAGATGGGGACCCTTAGTGATTTGGGTCTGTGGCCAGACACCCAAGGCCCATGAGAAAACTTATAAATATGAAGAACATTCCAACACATAAGATACTGTTATTCTTATTCTATTCACTCTCTATTACTTGGACTATCATTAACTTGAGTGTCGAAGTACTTGTAGAGACCGCTCCTAAAACTGAGAATACTTTAGAAAGTAATAAAGGACAACCATAAAAAGAATAGAAAAGCACTCATATATAATTTGTATGTCATTTTGCAATATCTAATTAATTACTTTTTATTTTTATCAGGAAACTTAGGGTTTAGCAAATACATTTTCCTAATTCTAATAACCGTCGTACTGAAATATCTAATTTATGGTAATCCTTGATATTTTTTATGCTCATTTTTAGTTAGTTAGAGTGGGATGTTTTCCCATTAGGAACCACAAATAAGAACATGTCATGGTATATAAACTATAATAATAATAATAATGTGTGGACAATTGTTTTGCAAAACCTATATCTCAATATTTCTCTCTTACAGTACATACTTTCCTCATTTAAACTTTAGTAAAAATTTTAATATCTTTTATTTCATAATAAACATCTTTTGCATTACAGCTTCTATAAGGTTTGACTATGATACATGATTTTAATAATGTCTTTGGATTTTTTCATAACTGATAGTCTATCAAGAAATCCTTAAATAAAATGAATAAGTTTTAGAGTTAATGGATGCACGATTTCATCAGAGAAAACATTTTCTTTGAAAACGACCAAAAGCCACAAGTAAGTCAAACTTATTTGTACATTACGTGCACTTTTTTTTTTCCCATCTAATATATTGTTTTGTCATTGTAGTAGTCAATAACAACTCATTGTATCGTGTCTAAGAAAATGTTATCATTTGCTTATACTCCTTACATAAAACAGTCAACTCAAAATTGAAACTTATAATACAAGAATAAATTATAAAATAATTACTTTAATTATCTTTTATATTCATGACAATGTATTAATGATTATTTATTAACATTTTTATCTTTTTAGTATTGCGAATGAATATAGTCGTTTAAAGATGGAAGAATGGATCTTCCGTAATAATTATTCATTACGTATTCACGCACTTTTTTTCACTTAATTAAATGTTAATTTTATTGTGTTGCAATAGACAATAAAACATTATAAATATGATTAGTATATGGTAATTGGATGTGAAGTATAATCATAGATCATGTGGCAGATTTTTGGTTACAAATAAGTTTTGGAAACTTTATTTTTCAAATTAAGTTTAGGTTTGACTTTATATATTTCTAAATTTTCAACCATTTCTTCTAAACATAATTCAATAATTATGTCCCCAATTTGGCAACTTTGGAGGTAGATTTTTTTTTTTATATATATAGATTATGTAATATATATATATATATATATATATATATATATATATATATATATATATATATATATTTATTTATTTATTGTGTGCACATATGTTTTCTATGATGCAATAATTGTATTAGATTTTTAATACATTTGAGATTAGTTGTCTTAAAAAAGACAACTTTTTCAAAAGAAATTAGACTTTTACCTTCGATTTTTTAACAAATTAATAGATTTTGAAAGTTTTGATTGATTACTTTCAATATTAATTTCTAGATGGATGTTAAGAATTATTCTTTCAACAACTTCCTCTTTAACATTGGTTATTGAAGTTGAAAATTTAAAAAAAAAATATTAAAAAGGTTTTCTATATCATTGTTAACATTACATCTGTGCTATATGCATAATTAATTTTTAATATTATACTTTAAATATTCATTTTCTACGCTTCCGTGAAATACATTACCACCCCTAATGGATCCCTTCGCGCTATTCTCCTTCTCTTTTCCTATGACGAACACCTCACTTAGCCGCACAGCCCGATTATTAAAGATTGCACACCGTTGTCACATATACCTCCGTTCCGTTGCGCACATTCCGTAGAGTAACTTCTTCACCCTCACCCTCCGGGTAAAATCTCAACCTAACATTTCATCTTTCACTTTCTTCTTTCTCTGTTTACAAACACAGTGACGTTCGTCTCTTTTCTTGATTGAGTTTTAAGGTGTTATTTTTCGCTCAAACTTTTTTCACGTTCTCATTTTCCCGTTTTTAAGTGATTAGTCAAGTTTTAGGGATTCTTTCGACATTAGTGTGATTAAGTTGATGGGAACTACCATAGGGCGCAGTGAGACTGGTCAAGGGGGTTTATCGTAGATTTCTGTTTCTGAAATGTCGAGTTTTTTTTTCATCTATTGAATTCGGATTTCTTAATATAACTTTTTGTTTTTTACTTGATTTGTATGATTGTTTACTGTTCTAGGTTCAGATTGATGAATGAATATGTCGGGTGAAGTATTTATGCTATGGTGTGGCTTCGGTGTTGTGGCTTGCCTCATTTTTATAGCGTGCTTATTACTTAAACTTATATAAGTATATTAACTAGTGCACTTATGGAATGTGTGATTTTGGATTTTCAGGTTAGTAGAGTTCGGTGAAAATGGATTTTGTGGCATTAAAGTTTGTGTAGCATGTGTTTGAAGTTGGTGAAGCAATGGATTTGGTGGTACCACATACATAGTTTGGCTTATATTCACACTTCCTCTGAGAAAGATATAACACTGGTTCTGCATTCAATTTGGTGAGAGTATATAATATGGCCTGCAAATTTAACTTAGTTGGTGGGGTTATTAACTTTAGAAAACCTAATACAAGGATTAGAAAGCATTTAGGCTTCAGCGTGTTTGCTGTTTCAAACTATGAAAATTCTGGTTTGAAAGGTAGTCTGCAACATTCTGACAGATTCTCTAAATGTGCTTTAAATGGGGTGGAGTCCTCAGCAAGGGTCAATACTTCCCTGAATTTTGAGGAGTCAGATATTCATCATCTCCGTAGGTTGATTAGAAATGGGGAATTGGAGGAAAGTTCTAAGTTAATTGAGTATATGACTAAAAAAGGTAATATCCCTGATGTCATTGCTTGCACTGCTTTAATCCGTGGGTTTTGCAAGATTGGCAAGCCCAAGAATGCAACTCGAATCATGGGAATTCTGGAGGAGTCTGGAGCTGTTATTGATGTAACCTGTTACAATGTGTTGATCAGTAGTTATTGCAAATTAGGGGACACAGAGGAAGCCTTACGGATTTTGGATAGCATGAGTGTTGCTCCAAATGCTGCCACATATGATGCAATTTTGTGTAGTTTGTGTGATAGAAGGAAATTGAAGCAAGCCATGGAAGTACTTGACAGACAGATGCAAAGCAACTGTTACCCAGATATAGTTACGTGCACTGTATTGATTGATGCAGCTTGTAAAGAAAGTGGAGTTGGTCAGGCAATGAAACTGTTCAATGAGATGAGGAGAAAAGGTTGCAAACCTGATGTGATTGCATATAATGTTCTTATAAAAGGGATTTGCAATGAAGGTAGGTTGGATGAAGCAATTAGATTTTTAAACAAATTGCCATCCTATGGCTGTCAGCCTGATGTGGTTTCCCATAATATTGTCTTGCGTAGCTTGTGTAGCGGTGGAAGATGGATGGATGCTATGAAACTATTGGCTAACATGCTTCGTAAAGGGTGTTTCCCCAGTGTTGTTACTTTCAATATCTTGATCAATTTCTTGTGCCAAAAAGGCTTACTAGGTAAAGCCCTTAATGTCTTGGAAATGATGCCAAAGCATGGTCGTACTCCTAATTCCAGAAGTTACAATCCATTGATTCAAGGGTTTTGTAATGAAAAAGGTATTGGTAGAGCAATTGAGTACTTGGAAATAATGGTATCTAGGGGTTGTTACCCAGATATAGTGACCTATAATATTTTGCTAACTGCACTATGCAAAGATGGGAAGGCAGATGATGCAGTTGAGATATTGAGGCAGCTTCGTTCCAAAGGGTGCTCTCCTTCTCTAGTTACATATAATACAGTGATTGATGGGCTTTTGAAGGTTGGAAAAACAGAGCGTGCCGTGGAACTCTTTGAAGAGATAAGCAGAATAGGTCTTAAACCTGATATTATTACTTACAATATAATCATTGACGGGCTTCTAAAGATGGGGGAAGCCGAACTTGCTGTAGAGCTTTTGGAAAAGATGTGCAATAAGGGTCTTAGGCCTGATCCAATTACTTGCACTTCAGTAGTAGGAGGCCTAAGTCGTGAAGGAAAAGTTCATGAAGCGATCAAATTTTTCCATTACATGAAAAAGTTTGGTATTAGACCAAATGTATTCATTTACAACTCAATAATGATGGGATTATGTAAGGCTCAGCAAACCAGTCGTGCCATAGATTTTCTGGCCGATATGGTGGCAAAAGCATGTAAACCTACAGTGGTTACATATTCTATTCTTGTAGAAGGCATTATTTATGAAGGGTTGGCTGAGGAAGCTTCGAAGTTGTTGAATGAATTGCACTCCAGAGGACTTGTGAAGAAAAGTTTGGTTGAAAAGGTCAGAGTCGAGATGTAGGAGAAAACAGGTTGGTTCAGCTCGGCTACATGGTTTGGTTAATTCCCATTCAGCTCTATCTAGAACCAAAATTTCAATAAAACCATTTGTGCGATATCTTTTTAAAGCAGTCGAGATGTAAGATACAATGCAGTTTTACATTCCACTAACTATGGGCTTTCCTAGTTATGCACTCAGATTTTGTTGTCCCCTTATTTTAGTGAGCACTGGTCATTCGGTGCAGATTATAGATTTTAACTTTTGTGGTGATGAGATACCTGATGGTAAAATCCTAGTCAATTTTGTTAGTAGGTAACTGCAACTTTATTTCAACATATTTAGACAGTGTTAGAATAAGTCATCTTAAATGGTTTTGATATGGTGCTTTGTGGGGAACCTAGTTTCTAGGTTAGACTTTTCTTATTTTTTTACTCTTTCCTCTTATTCATTGTATATGAACTTTCAATATCATTATAAATATGAGAACCCAAGACAGGAAAAACAGATCTTTAATTCATTTTTTACTCTTTTGTATTCATCTCAAATTGGTATTAGAACGAGTTGATCCTGCTATATTTGTTCTGATTCTACTATATTTTATAGTTGTCTAGTGCTATCTACTGTCGTCTATCATCACGTGTTGCTGCCTGTTGCCTCTCGCCACCATCGACCACGGCTGCTGCTTTTATAGTTGGTTGTTATAAGTTTGTTTTTTGATGGATTTCTTTTTTAACACGCCTTCCTTTACTCAAAGTGGGTGTAAATGTCCTCAATGTTCTTTTTTTAGGAGAATTGGTCACACTCGAAATGATTGCTTCTCCTTACATGTTACAACAAACATTTTTCAATCTTATAAAGTTGAACCACAATTTACTAATGAAAAATATGAACATCTTATGTTAAAATTCGGTAGTCAACATTTCTCAAACTCTAGAGTGTGGATAATTGATTAAAGGTGGATGTATATAATGGTAACAATCCAAGGACATTCAAGTTAGTAGTGAAGTTGTTCAACTATCCGAAATATATTTGTAACGATTATATTCTTCTAATCTCTATTATTTGATTGACCATCATGGGACAATATTTTAAAATTTTTCTTGTATTTTTCCTGTGTATGAAAGAAATACAAACTGTATTAAAAGATAACACATTTTCTCTTACCATCTTTCTCAGTTTTATAAAATCCTTAAACTCTTATATTTGCTTTAGTATCAATTCACAAAAGTAGGTTCATATAAATACAACTTTAAAAGTCTAAGCAAAGGCGATAATATTGAAAATACATTCCTGATACATGTTTAAAATTGTTGGGAGAATCTGAGGGGGAAAATCGGGGAGATCTTACAAGAATGATACAAGAGTCAACACATACAAGGAAATGACACCACTTTGTGGGTCACCTTTTTTATATGGTGCTCAACTTTCTCATTCTTATCCAATGTAGGACTTCGACTCACACTTGAATATTTAACAAAAATAAAATAAATCTATATTAAAAAATTTCAAAAATGCAGGAATCACAAACTAATTTAAAAGATAGTAAGTATAAGTATATTATATCCCATCTTTTATAAGATCAAACTTCTTGACCATCTTTATATAAACATAATCACAAATTATATTATCAAAGAATTAACACATTGAATGAATATAGTACCATACAAATCTAGGTAAAGCAAAATAAACTTATATTAAAAGATTTAGAACTATTTAAGTTAAAAACAATGCAACAACATAAATTGTATCTAAATAATGTTGGCACCTAAAGTCACAAAAACATGTTGATATAAAAATGACAACAAAAGTCTCTCTATATATATTAAATATATTAAGAAATTGTAGATAAAAGCATGTTAACCTAAAAAGCAACCGACAAAATTGAGTTTCGTGATATAAAACCGATCACATGAAGCCTACTAAAACAACGAAAACTTAATAATACAAGAATCACACATTTTTTATAAACACCGTTAGCAATTAGCAAGTCAATTATTAGACCACCATACAAATCTTGTAAAACAAAGTAAATCTATAGTAGAAGTTTTAGAAGCACAAACTGTGTTGTCAGAGTTAGTACATTAACATATGAATGAATATAGCACCATACAAATCTTAGTAAAAAGTATACTTATATTAAAAATTTAGTAAAATGTATACTTATATTAAAAAATTTAGCATCATTTAACTCCGAGGCAATGCATGAACTACAAACTATACTTAAACACAATTGGCACTTAAACTCAGAAAAACAAGTTAGTATAAGCAAGATAATAAAACTCTCAAGACACAACAATGTATATATGTATACATGCATCCTAGTACAGAACAATGCATATGTGCTTCGAAGCAAAATAACTCCTACCTTTGCTTCAATATTACAAACACCCTACCGCTGCCTTGGTTTTGTTCAGCTTAAAAAAAAAAGATACACCATAACCATTAAAAAATGTTGATAAAATGATAAAAAAAAATACAAATGAGTTTGCGTTAAAAAAATCAAAAAGTAAATCTGATAAGATTTTTCAATTGAAATCTGAAAAAATAAAAAAAAAACAAAATAATTTATGTATAACTGAAACCTGATAAACCTACAACACTAAACTCTTCTTGCTTTAGTCTATGACCTTTTGTTTCAGTTTTGACTTAAAAAAAAAAACTTTTGTTTCAGTTTTACGGACACAAACATGATTGTCATCTTTGATAAAAAAGTAAGCATAAAAAAATTTAAAAATCGGTAAAAAACTATCGTCAGTATAAAATTTTATTATTATAAAAATACTTATCTTTATGCTTGAAAGAAACAAAACCAAAATTCAATAAAAAAAAAGAAGAACAAAACATCACCTTTGAAGCTTTGGAGATTAATAAATCCTAGCCTAGAGAACAAACTTTTCAGGGCAGCAAATGCTAATAATTGCAAAAAACCTCAGGTCTATAAAAATCAAGCCATTTTCTCAGTAAAAAAAACATTTCCCCTACATTTAAAAGAAATAAAACCAAACTTCAATAGGAAAAAACCCATCCTCTTCTCTCATTGTCGTCTTCCACACAGTGAAGATTCTGGGAGTAAGAAAACCTATCACAAAGAACAAACCTTCTCAGACAACTATATCAGTGATTTCAATTTCTGCTCCATGATGTCTTTCAGGAAAGTGTTTGCAACATAGATCATTCTGTAAACAAAAATAATGAGAAAAGAAACAAAAAGACAGAAATTCGAATGACAAAAAACCACATTATGGACACGTGTCTGCAAAAAATATATATGGATAATAAGATAAAGTGGACAGTGAAAAATGATAAAAATAACATTTGGGACACCTCTCAAATAATAGACACGAGTAATAGAGTAAATTTTTTACTATCTTCTTTTCTTTAAGTTTATAGTAGATATTTTTAAAATCAAGTAACAAACATTTATGTGCAATGTGAGTATTGGGAGGAAACTTTTGCATAAATATTCTTAAAATAAAAAAAATCATCTTCTATTAAGTTAAGATTAGTCAAGTATAAATAAAAGACAAAAGATTTTGAAGCGGTTAGTAGAAAATATTTTTTACAAAATTATGCATTCAGCTAATAAGAATGTGTATTTATTTTTTCTTGTTATACTTCTCTTATAAGTGCTTATAAATAAGTTCATCCAAAATCTTTTGTTTTAGGTAAGTGAGAGATGATTATGTAAAAGGTGCAAGATCTCATTTAGTAATTTAAAATATAATTAATATTACATATTTCATTAAAATTTTTTTAAGTAAAAAATTTGACAAGATTTTATTTAAATATACAACCTAGAATTTTAATTTTAATATAATTTAAAATATTTTGGAACTTATTTAAAAAACTTGTTTAACTAAATTAAAAAATGTTTGATAAAATAACTTATAGCACAGGTTTCTTGGACTAACAAATACCTGATAACATTTTTATCCTCAATATATTAATGCAAGTCCACTTTATCCTTTGTTTATATTAAGATTAAAATATCTTTTCATTCATTTATTTACTTAACTGTGTTTCTATATTGATGGGTGTGATTCAAAAGTATTTACATAAGTAAAAGAATAAATATAAATAATTTTAATCACTACATCTTGTATTTTTTAGTTTATTAAGGTATTCAAGAGTTAACATCTGTCAATAATTGTTTTTGGTATTTTTAACATTATATTACATTTTTTTATTTTAAATTCTTAATAAAATATTTTATCTTCGTATTCTGTCCGCGCGTCGTGACACTCCTCCGTCGTAGAAGAACCTCGCTGCTAAACACCTCCGTCCTAGAATAACTGAAAACCCTTCACGAGCACAAGGGGTTCGCATCTTTTCTCCACATAATTATTATTAGTTCTTATTTTTCGCTGAGTCTCTTTCTCATATTCCCGTTTTTAAGTGATTGGAGAAGGTTTAGGGATTTCTTTGTCACGAGTTTGATTGATATAACTTTATATACTTTTTTCTCTGGATTTTTCGGATTGTTTACTGTTTGAGGTTCAGATTCGATAAATGACTAGGTTTCATTGTTGACTTGTCTTGTTTTTAATTTTTTATAGCATGCTTAGCCTTTAGTACTTTAACTTTGCAATAATGTGTGATTTCGGCCTTTTCAGTTATGATAGTTGGTGAAAATGGACTTGGTGGCATTGGAGTTCGGATAGGAAGTGTTGTAGGTTGGTGAAGCAATGGACTTGGTGATACCCAATATACGGTTTTGCTCATGTAAAAACTTCCACCGAGAGAGCTGTAAAATTGGTTCTTCATTCAATTCGGTGAGAGTATGTAATATGGCCTGCAAATCGGAATTATTTGTTCTGCTTGGTGATGTTAGGGCTTTTGACATAAGAAAACCTAATGGCATTTGCTCTAGAAAGCATTTGGGCAATTGCTTGTTTGCTGTTTCCACATATGAACATTGTGGTTTGAAAGGTAATCTGCAACATTCTGAAAGATTCCCGAGAGGTGCTTTACATGGGATGGAATCCTTCCCAGATGGGGTCAATTCTTCCCTGAGTTTTGAGGATTCTGAGAATGATCATCTCCGCATGTTGATTAAAAATGGGGAATTGGAAGAAGGTTCTAAGTTTCTTGAGTATATGACTAACAAAGGCAGTGTGCCTGATGTCAGTGCTTGCACTGCTTTAATTCATGAGTTTTGTAAGATTGGCAGGACTAAGAAGGCAACTCAAATAATGGGAATTCTGGACGAGTCTGGAGCAGTTATTGATGTAACAATGTACAATGTTCTGATTGGTGGTTATTGCAAATCAGGGGAAATAAAGGAAGCCTTGCGGGTTTTGGATCGGATTAGTGTTGCTCCAAATGCTGATACTTATGATGCAATTTTTCATAGCTTGTATGATAGAAGGAAATTGAAGCAAGCCATGGAAGTACCTGATATAGAGCTGCAAAGCAAGTCTTACCCAGATGTAGTTACATACACTGAATTGATTGATGCCACCTGTAAAGAAAATGGTGTTGGTCAGTCAATGAAGCTGTTAATTGAGATGATGAGCAAAGGATGCAAACCTAATGTGGTTACATACAATGTTCTTATAAAAGGGATATGCAAAGAAGGTAGGTTGGATGAAGCAATTAGATTTTTAAACAAATTGCCATCCTATGGTTGTAATCCTGATGTGATTTCTCATACTATTATCTTGCACAGCTTGTGTGGTGGTGGAAGATGGATGGATGCTATGAAAGTATTGGCTAGCATGCTTCGTAAAGGGTGTTCCCCAAGTGTTGTTACTTTCAATATCTTGATTAATTTCTTTTGCCAGAAAGGCTTATTGGGTAAAGCCCTTAATGTCTTGGAGATGATGCCAAGGCATGGTTGCACACCTAATTCCAGAAGTTACAATCCATTGATTGAAGGGTTTTGTAACGAGAAAAGTGTTGATAGAGCAATTGAGTACTTAGAAATAATGGTATCCAGGGGATGTTACCCAGATATAGTTACCTATAATATTTTGCTAACTGCATTATGCAAAGACGGGAAGGTGGATGATGCTGTTGAGATACTGAACCAACTAAGTTTCAAGGGATTCCTTTCTTCTTTAATAACTTATAATATAGTGATTGATGGGCTTTTGACGGTTGGAAAAACAGAGCGTGCTGTGGAACTCTTTGAAGAGATGAGCAAAAAAGGTCTTGTACCTGATATAATTACTTACAGTACAATCATTGATGGGCTTTTAAAGGTGGGAAAAACTGAACATGGTCTAGAACTCTTGGAAGAGATGTGCAGTAAGGGTATGAAGCCTAATCTAATTACTTTCACATCAGTAGTAGGTGGACTCAGTCGTAAAGGAAAGGTTCATGAAGCAATAAAAATTTTCAATTATCTGGAAGGATTAGGTATTACACCCAATGCATACATTTATAACTCAATAATGATGGGACTATGTAAAACTCAGCAAACCAGCCGTGCCATTGATTTTCTTGCTTATATGGTAGCAAATGGATGTAAACCTACTCAGGCTACCTATAATATTCTTGTAAAAGGAATTACTTGTGAAGGATTTCCTGACGAGGCTTCCAAGTTATGGAATAAATTGTACTTCAAAGGACTTGTAAAGAAAAGTTTGGTAGAAAAAATCACAGTCAAGAAGCAGAAGAAAACATCAATGGCAACAGCAAAATCTACCCATTAAGTTATGTTGTTTGGGTTACTTGGCTACATGGTTTGGTCGATCCCTCTTCAGTTCTGTCAATACCAAACTATCAATAAAATCATCTCTGAATTGTGATATCTATATATCTATATGTAGGATACAATGCACTACTAAATAGCTCTTCCCATTTATGCACTTAGATTTAGTTGTCCTCCTGTCTTAATGCCCTCTGCTCACTTGGTCCAGATTATAGATTTTTAACTTTTAGGAAGAGTAGATGGTGAATTTTAGTAGATTTTGTTGAGCTTTTTCTTATGGTGAAACGAAAAACACTAGGTCAATTTGGTGACTGCCCGCCTCCCAAAAAATGAAACTTGTTCTATACAAAAAATAAAAAATCTTGGAGCTCAAATATGATTTGATTGAGATAAAGATAAAATTCTGACGAATTTGTGTCAGTAAATTAAGTTATACGGTGTACTCAGATATTATACATATTAATACCATTGTGGTTTTTTTTTTTTTTTTATTTATAATTTGTGTTCCATCAATTTTTTACACAGTTTGCCAAGTGATAAGGATGATGCTACTTCTGTTCTCTGTTTATTTATCTCCAGCAACAAACAAGTATGTCCTAATTTTGCATGTAAAAATTTAAAGAACAATTAAAATTTCCGTGTCACCACTTAAATGTCATATTCCTACTTTCTTAGATCTCTGATGAATAGCAGTCTTGAATAAGCAGAGAAGGATGCCTGTTGGTAGGTATGCTTTGTATGTTATCTGTCATGCTACATTGCTTCTGATATCATCGGTTGTATGTTTGTTTGCTGTTTTGCTGCTTGTTTATTACCTCAAATATGAGGCGTGATCCTTTTATATATAGTATGCTTTTTAAGACAAAAATTCACCCTACCTACTGCTCTTGGCGATATCATTGTTCTCTCTCATTTGATATCATTGTTCTTCTCATTTGAAGTGGAAAACGGGCTTGGTTGTGTAAGTAAAAGGACCTACTTGTATGTAAATTGTTAAGACTGGAGGTTGGGATAGAGTGTGTTGCACTCATTTATTATTACGTGTTTTCTGAAGTTGAATCTGTAGTTTTGAGGCACTTGATGCAATATTTTGTATGCTCAATCAAAATATTTAAAATCAGAACATAATTTCCTGACCATTTAGTATATGCAGTTGAAAAAAAAAAAACTAATTGTGTCAAAGTAATATTTGCTGCTTTTAAGATTGGAGTGGGTTATGCTAGATTTGCTATGCATGTCTTTGCTGGCACAATTATATTTGATTGTGTCAATCTAGATATTTGATGTTTAGTTATAATTCAGTGCTGATAAATTATGACAGTGTATCTTTTATGTTAGAAGTTTTAAAGGCCGGTCATAAGGGGAAAATTGATTTGCTTGTTCTTCTTTTATCATGCAGATGTTCTGATCCCACTATTTAAGAGCCCTGTAAAATCCGTCTTGTGCATCTCATGTTGCCAGACTCTGTTCTTTTATTTTTCTCTGAATGTATCTGACACCAGAATTCAAGAATTACCTGTTAAAGTTATCAATAATTGCTGATGAAAATTATATGATTAAAGTAATTTGGCTTTCTACATGCTACAGACGAGTGTTTTATAACGCTGTTGCAAACTAGTGAGTAGGCGTATATTTCCTACTGATTGTTTGGCCTCACAGATGAAATTGTTCGGTACAACTGAACCATTTAATGTAGTGTACTGAACTTTAGATATATTGGGTGACTCTTTCTTCTGTCTATATTGTCGTACCAATCTTTTCTTTTAAGAGAAATGTTACTTATATAATAATTTATACATTCTTATAATTAAGGGACAAAGAAAAAAAAAGAAGAAGATAAGTATAAGATTCAATAAACCAATAAATGATTTGGTGTAGAGTGAGAATAACAAAGAAAGTCATACAAAATGTTGCATGGAAAGATCTCTTTAATTGGTTCAACTTACATAGAATACTGTACAGTATAAACATGCCTCAAATTGTATACAAATTGTATGAGCTGTTGCATCGATAACACATCCTTTGAAGAGTTTAGAAGCCATTGGACATTTGTGTCACATGCAGACACAAATTGTGTACCGTGTTTTTATTATGCTTCCATGAAAAGAAGCAAGCATTAGTGATAAATGATCTACTTATTTATGTGAGAACACTTCATTATTATGTATATGAGAGACCCGTGAGATTGTGAGAGACAGATTTATGCGAGAACATATGAAAACCAAGCTGTGATTTAAATTTAAATATATAAATCTATATAAATTTACCCGTATATATAGAGACCATTAAATCTCTTAAAATAGTCAATATCAAAACACACCAAGTCATTGGATTTTTTTTTTCTCAAGATCACACTGCAATTAGTCGAAGACTATACTGAAGTTTTACTCCTTCAAAGTGAAAAATAACATACACACCATCATTTTTATCTTAGCTTTATTCCATTGTCCATTTTTAATGAGTATGGTGTTAGTTACACTTTACCATTTCACAAGCCTATTCCCCTTTTTGATAATCTAAATTAACTCTTATTTTTTTTATTCTTTATTATTCAAATATTTGACCTGGATCTTTGAACAGTGGAAACAGTCTCAAGTTACCGTCCAGAATATCTGGGCCACAGATTTAAATGTTGGGACTAATGAATGGTTCCCTATCCCACAGGACCTTAAAATGGAAATGCAAGCCATACATATTCATATGACAATAACATGATAATTTCGTAAACGTCACAATTCTGTTTGCCCACTACGATTAAGGGACAACTTGTGTCTCCTGCAAATATTCTCTTCACAAACCTACTCTAGATCTTTGCCCCACTTTAGATTGGAGCTACAATAATAATAATCATCACAGTTAATATAACATAGTTGCATGAATCCCCTTTTAGAAATTATTCACACTATTCTCTGTCCTCTATTATTAACCTATGATTGAATGTGGGAAATTATCTGTTTCGGGTCGACTATTTTTTTTCACTTCCTCCTTCATCACCTAACTGTCCTTCCCCCACCATGTTTTACTCCATCAATGAAAACCTTACTGTACCATTAGATTCTCTTTACATACAACTAATCAATCCAAAACGACAAACCTTTATATGCTTTCACTTTCATTTCAGCCCTTAACTTACACTTCAAAAAAATTGACCATGCATACGTTTTCAAGTTCCCAAACCAAAAAGGGGTGAGTTTTTTTTAGGCATATAAAAATATTCTCTTATCAACTTAAAATATTTTTGTTGAGTAAGATAAATTAACGAGTCTATACTTCCACTTTAGTTTTGAATTATTTTGAGGATTAAAGTGACTCTTTACTTATTTGGTGAATTATAATATTCTCTGCCACACACCTAAAATCACTAGCGCAAGAGAAAAGTAGTGAACAAGAAAGGCATCGTAAAAGCCTTTGATACTGATTTGTCGTACTTTCGTTCCATGAAGCATTCTGAAACTCATGGAGAAAGGCTGTTCATCATCTCCTAAAACAGGCTTGTTTTCGTGTTGGGGGTGTCTCAAACTGAAGCTTCCATGGAGAATAAAGAGAACATGTTCTTACAAACCCGTTGGTGGTTTCGGGTATGACCCTTTAAGCTACGCTCATAACTTCGATGAGGGTTGCATGGACGATGACGAAGATTCTTCACGTCGCAGATTCTCAGCTAGATTTGCTGCTCCCACCACAACTTCAACCAAAACTCTCAACTAAGGATAAGGTTCAACTTTCAAGCTTTCAAGGTACGCTAATAATCTATAAAACATGTGTACCATTATACTATATGTGATTAACTATAATGTACTAATCTTGTTTAAGCAAATTACTTCGTTGATGCAGTCTTGTGGCTTTTGTATCCAACAACTTCCAGAGATTGGTTATTCGTTGGAATAACCAGAAACTTTTGTTACCTTACTATTTGTTTAGCATTCCCAATGGCTATTTGTACTATATATATATATATATATATTCCCTACTTTAACACTGTGAAACTGGTTGGTTCTACCAGATGAGGGGGTTTTCGTGTTTCAACAGAAAACTACTACAGGATCAGATTGAGAGTTATTCATTTTCATTATTTCTGAGGTTATTGATTTTCCTTTTCTTATGCATTGCTGACTAAAACTCTTTCATTTCATCCATTAATATTGCATTTTGAGCTAGCCACCCATAACAAGATAACTCTAGTAAACAAGAGCATTTTTTTTTTTAATATCTTTTGCAGCTCCTGAAAAGCTAATTTGTTGCAGTGCATACAGAAAAGTTTGTTATTAGGGAAAAATTATAGTTAATAGTTAGTAACATAACCCTGTTTATTTAAGAGTGTGTAGCATCCTAAACACTAGTTAGGAATTTAAATATAAATGAGAAATCCTAAATTAAGTAATAAACAACAATATATAATGAAGAACATTACATTTATAATCTTCTAGGTAGGATTATAGCTTGATTTTTTTTTATATAAATTTGTTCCTAATCTAAGGGCTTATAATTTTCCCAACACACGTATTTAAGGAATTTAATATTAAAATATTAATTACGGGTTGAAAAAGGGTAAATTTTTAGAATAGTTGTAAACAAAGAGATTTTGTGTTGGAGTTTAAATTTTGTTAGGGATCAAGTAATATGAATGACTGAAGCATCATTGAAATTTTTTACAATGTAAAGGTATTTTAGAATGTAGCTTTTTTATGCAACCATCTAGTTACAAACATTATAAAATAGATTATTTTTACAATTATTATTTAAATTTTATATGGATAACAATTTTTAAATGAATAATATACAGTGTTAAAAACTATTTACAAAATTACTTGTTTATCAGAATTTAAAATTATTTTCTTAAAAAAGCCAAGAACAGTGTTTGTTTTGTTAGAAAATTATATTCAGAAAAGGACAATGATATTCATATTGTTTAGGTTATTTTGAGCTTTCAAGCTTGAGTACAGCAGAAAGAAGCAACTATTGTACTGTTAGTTGAGTCAATTTCTTTCAACACTAGTTTTGGTTTCTTCAATACAATAATCACATATAGAAGCAATTTGAGAACAGTGTCTCCTCCATCAAATAATTAGGTTAATTATAATAAAAATTAAAATTCATATTCTCTAAACAACATTAAATAATTATATATATATATATATATTAATAGAAAATTAATTTTAATGTTTATAAATCAATTTGATACTAAGTTTAATGTAGTATTTTCTTTAAAATCAAATCTAAATCGTAATCTAAAATAATTTATAAAGATAAAAAAATAAATATTGAAAATATTATATATTATATATTTGAAAACACAAAGAAAAAAAGTAAATTTCAAGTTCTATTAAAAAATAGAAAAGATAGTATGATAAAAAAAAATAAAGAGTAAGGATATTTAATATAAAATACTTTTATATAAAACTCAAATTTTTAATGTATATTTCACGTGATTATATTTTATAATTATTAGCATTATGAACATAAAAAATAAATACAAATGAAAGTGTGTATTCATTAAGTTTTCTATATAATGTAATGTGTAATATTTTTGTTTTAGTAAGAAAATAAGGAAAATTAAATAAAAATATTTTATATTATTTTTTTTTCCAATTTTTAATAAGCGTATAACATTTTTTAAAGAAAAATTTACATAGAAACTGTTGTGCCAACCCAGTTAAACATATCTTAAAAAAATTATATTAAATTTAAATTATTTTGAAATTAAAATTGATTTAAAAAAATACTAATTTTAAGAAAATTTTAAACATCCAAATTAAAATATTAAAATTTAAAATTCAATTCAATTATTTAGATTTAGATTTAAAATCTAATTCAATTATTTATATTTAAATACGTACAAATCTATTTTTTAAATATCAATTTATTTTTAATTATAATCCAATATTATTGAGTTTTTAAAAATCCAATTCAAATTTATCTTCCCTCATTTGCTTTGATCAATTTGGCACTTCTAGCAAACTAGTCATGTAATGTAAAATTTGTATGTATATTTTCTAAATAAACTCTTATAAAAAATAAAATAAATTAAGTTTTTAACTTAAAACTAACTTATGTATTGACATTAAATTTTAAAAAGGTAAAATAAAAATATTTGTACAAATTAACTTATATAAATTATTTTTTATATTTATAGATGCTTTTTAATCTTAGTATTAATACAAAAGTTATTGGACGTGGCTTTAATAAGCATATATAATATGAATATCCCTGTCATCATGATGAACCTATAAAAGTTTATATAAAACTTTTTTGCCTTTACAAAAGGTTGAAACTCCAATGTTCCAACAAGCAACCACTCTATATATAAGTTTCTTTATTAACACTAGGATCAATTCTTGTAGAACAATATACTCTTGTTAGTTTTGAAAAGTTACCTTATCAGCTACATTTCAAGTTGCAAAACAATGAGAAAGATAAAACCATCTAATAAAAAAAATTGGCAGAAGTATATTTGCAATATTTAAATTGCAGTTTTTCCCTTGCACGGAATTTTACTAGAAAATTTGGCAGAAGTAAAAAACCTTGGTGCTGCAATCTAATGACTGATATGAGAATCAATGCACATGGTACCCATTTACAACTATAACTTCTGCTGTGACATTTGGCACGTCCTCAGTGCATGGCATCTGTTCCCCCACCAGTGCAAGCTTTTTGTTCACCATGGTAAACTACTATTGTGATTGTAAAATGGGGTAGAATATATTCCCAACGCATGCTGAGGATAAATGGTAGGATAAAACTAATAACAGCAATAAGATAGAAAAGGACAACAGCAAAATTCGTGAACAGAAAAAAAATTGTGATATTAGCTAATTCTAAGTATTTCTTCTGTCCATCATTATTATTATTATTATTATATATATATATATATAT
>Ga0209489_104732_pt1 | contig 24705 bp, 11 predicted proteins | sample SiratrowhiteBW_FD_187527 | JGI IMG/M metagenome (GOLD analysis project Ga0209489, IMG submission 187527) | Root nodule microbial communities of legume samples collected from California, USA - Siratro white BW (SPAdes) (version 2) | ecosystem: Host-associated > Plants > Roots > Nodule | place...
TTTTATTTTCGTTTTTATTTATTATTATTATTTTAATTAATCTTTTAACCACCATATTTTCAGTTTCTTTTCTTTTAATTGAAAAATTTGATATATATTTTTTATGTATTATTATTATATATTTTTTTAACAGAATCTAAATAGATTGATTTCCCGTACCATATTTTTCATGAATTTTATTTTATTAATTTAAATTTATTTTGTTAACCTATGCAAAGTTTCTTTTTCTTAATTATGGCAATAAAATAAAACAATAAAGCTAGAAAAAAAAATTTTATATTATTTATTATTTAAATTATTTACTTGCCCGGACGAAATTGGGTGTTGACAATATGTAAGGAAAATTCAAAAGTTTTTACCTTCATATGTTGATTGTTAGTAAAACCTATTAATATATATATATATTCTATTTTTCTTAAGATACTCACATCTATTTAATATAAGTAAGATTTAAAAATATATATTTAACTATTAAGACTATTAAATTAATTTAAAGAAGATGGGTGGATATTAATTTTTGTTTTCAAATAATGTAAATCTATTTGTTTATAATATATATATATATATATATATATATATATATATATATATATATATATATATATATATCACTTTCTCGTTTTTGCTTTATTGCACTTATTATTTATTGATGGTGATTTTTTCAGGTTTGACATTCAAATATACTGATGATCACTTAAAGTATTATCTTCAATTCGTTCTCATGCTCGATTAATCCTTCTAATAATTGATAATTAGGAATCTCACATTTAGGATTGTCAAATACATGTGTGCTCTGATTTTATTTAGCATTACAATTTTGATTTTATTTTACCTTCTCTCACATTTTCTTGATTCATTGTATGTTACTAAACTATAGTTTGTCCTTATTATTCTTTGGATATGATGTTATTTACTTTATAGTGTGTGATTCATGGTTGCTTACGAGTTAATAATTGTTTTGAGTTGATGCCTTTGTGAATCAATGACTTTTGTTGAAGTCACTACTTCTCAAATAACATAGATTTATGTAGTTGTGTGACTTAGTTAGAAAAATAAAAAAATCAATGATCATTGTAAAATCTAAAATTATTTTGTACAAATAATCCCAACTCCGACAAAATTGAAAAATAATGGAACAAAAGTGACAACTTAAAATTAAATTAAGTCGATGTCGCTGAAATAATTATTGCATCAAATTGTGTGATATATATAAACTTGAACTTCAATTTATATTTGACAATGTTAAAATTTAACAATGTTTTGTCAAAACTTTCTCGTCATTGTCAATCGCAGTTTCAAGTTTCATTTACTAAATATTTAGACTAAATATTATGTTTTAACCCTCATGGTTGGATGACTAAATTTTTGTGTGTTTGATTTAATTACCAATGTACATTGTAATTCATTTTATAAATATTTTTTTCTACAAAAGAAATTTGAAAATTAGTTTTTGGTGATGAATGTGATCTATTAATTTGTACCCACATGAAGTCATATAACTTGAAGTCATATAACTGTATAAGTACTCTAGTCATTTTGAGTCTTAGAGACTAGATATATAATAAACCATATTACATACTTCTAGCAACATCTACTACATCATCATTAGCCACAACATTCAATAACATAATTGAAGTTTGGGATATCCTTATCTCTACTTGATATGGTTGTGAGATTTCTATATCCATGATTTGCTTGCAATTTTGAGGTATATATTGACTCTATTTAAATATTTATATGTTTGACCAAATTGTAATTTATTTGATTTTCTATCATGTGATTTTTATTAATTTATGATTATTTTTATAATTTGTTTTGTATACTTTGTATGTTTTTGCATTGAATTCTTCAACAGCTAGAAACTTTGGGATTTAATAATCTTTCCAAAAATTAATTTTATGTTGATATATGTGACTTGGTTTTTTATTTTTCAAAATTTTGATTATGTTTACGTGATAACCAGTAATAAGATTGTCTAAAAAATACTTATAATTGAATCTAAAATATAAGTTTTTAAAATATTTAAGATTTCTAATATTTTGAATGTAGATTAACTACACGAAAAAGTAAAATTATTGTGGCGACCTCGTCGACAACGGCTGAGGGCGATCCAAAAGAGAAATTAAAAAGATAGTGAAAAGAAAGAGATGGAGTCACCACCATAGTTTATTATGGAAAATTATGGAAAATCAAGAAAAGAATAAGGAAAGGTCTGTGACCTAGAAATGAGCTCGAGAGTCGGTTACGCGTGGAAAAGGTATTAGCACCCCCACAACGCCTGTCCTAAGACAATACTTTTAATAAAATGAGCAAAATCAAATGTGGTTTTAAAAATGTTTATTTTCCAAAAATATAAGTAAAATGCAATTAAAAACAAAATAATAATTTTTAAACTAAAGGACCCGATAAGGATTGACCTTGCTCCTACGTATTACATCCTTAATGGGTGAAGAATCAGCGAATACGTAGTTCTAACTATGTGGTTGGGTAATTTTGAAATTGATTTTATGATTTTTTTTTTAATAATTTTCTATTTTTTCTATTTTTTAAGACTGAGGGGTATTTTAGTCATTTTCTAATTTTTTTGAGAGATGAGAAGAGAGGGATAATCAAAAAGAGGGCAGCGAACTTTCCAATGCTCTATGCATAGTGCCAGCGAACGTGGCTTGCATGGGGTTAAGGCTCAGGTAATGTTACTTTGACTCGCTAAAGTTCTCAGTGTCTAAAGAGGTAGCAGCTTGCGTGCTTTTCCCTACACTGAGAGCTTAAACAAGCCAAAGCTTTATGAGAGAGAGAGATTTAGTCTTAACCACTACAGATGAACCCTAAAGAGACAACATGCGTGCCGAGGATTATTACTTTAGTGGATTAACTGTATCTAGCTCAGGCAAAATGGGTCTGCAGATGTTGACTTACTCTAAGTGCAAGCTCTGAGTAAGATTAAACGCATCTTTTGGGCAGCGTTCGTGCCACTAGGAGGTTCATGTGACTCAAAATAGCATCAAGAAGCAAAACCAAGGATTTTGGGGACTTAGAATTTTCATGGTTGGGCTGTGAAAAAAGAACGGTGAACAAGCAACTTTGGATCAAATTTTGAGTGGTTAAATGGCTATGTGAATGAGCAAGCTGTATATGGATTTGAAGCGCATAATGAGATCTTTCCAATGGTTACTTACACAACCCCTATAAGTTAAAGGATTAGGAGAAAGAACCCATGAAGTTGGTTCAGTGACCAACTTTCGCATCCAACACTTAGTCTCAAGAATTTAGTGTTGGGACCCCATTTTCGGGCTCAATTTTGAAGGTGTTAATGACTTCATAAATGACCTTTATATATACTTTTGTAAAGAGCTTGAATAGATCTTTCCAACGCATACCTATACAGCTCATGAAGGTTCAAGGATTGAAAGAACAAGCCCTCGAAAGTTGGTCCAGTGACCAACTTTGAAACCAGCCCACACTTAGTTTCTGGCATTTCCAGAATTCAGTGCTGGGACCCCCATTTTCGGGGTCAAATTTGGGAGTTCATATGTTTTCATAAATACACTTGTGATATACCATCGGAAAGAGCTCCAAGAAATCTTTCCAACGCCTACTCGCAAACTTCATGAAGGTTCAAGGATTGAGAGAACAAGCCCTCGAAAGTTGGTCCATTGACCAACTTTAAACCCAGCCAACACAGTTTCTGGAATTTCCAGAAACCAGTTTTGAGACCCGATTTTCGAGGTCGATTTTAAAGGTGCAAATGGATTCATAAATGTACTTTTTATATATCATTGTAAAGATCTCCAGGATTTCTTTCCAACGCACCCTCACAAGGCCTCTAAAGATTCAAGGATTTTGAGAAAGAAAGCCTTAAACTAGTGCCCATGCTCCACTTGTGTTATTTTATGTGCTAGGAAATAAGATTAATCGTGAAACCCGAATTTCGGGGCTAGATTTGGAGCATCTATGGTTATCATAAATGGTTATGTAATATATTAACGCACTCCTCCACCAATCTCACAGGTTCACCGACTGCTCTCTAATTTACTCCAAAGTGAGTCCGCTGGACAAAATTCAGTAGACTAGGTGCTCGACAAAATGTCTGAATGAATTACAGTTTTTCAAATCAAATTTCATACATATTCACTGACTGTAATAACTCAATTATGATACAATTCAACTCAACATAACCTAACCTACAACATTGAACCACATTTACACAGAAACAATCACTTGCACCAACCTCTTCCTCTCATATATCAAACACAAATCATAATCTCACTGTTTTTTTAATTTTCATATTTCTAAACTCATTATTTTTGCTCATACATGTTCCTAATAGGTGCAGAAAACAAAATTACACAATATTACACAACAAAACACATTAAAACAGCAAACACGATCTCACCAGAGTACATTTTCTAGCGAGATTCCGGCGACCTTGAACAGTCGGTTCGAAAGTCACCGTTTATTCACCATCACTTCCTCATTCTAATGGAATTGAAATCAAGTTATATCGTGCAATATACAGAGAGAAATCAATGAAAGAAAAGATCGCCGGTGCAACTCCATTGAAGGAGATAACCGACGCAACTCCGATCAACAAAACTACAACTATTTAGGCACTTTCAGCTTATGAAATATGCAAAAATGGAATGAGGATGAAGAAACTTACCTCTTAAAGCGAAGAGGAGGACGAACCGTGGCGGTTGGTGGTGCTCCGGCCAAAGGTTCTATAGATTCCGACAAGCTTTGAATTGACATTTTCTCTCCCTATTTCTTTTCTCTGTCCACTCTAGACCTTTCTTTCTACTCTTAGGAAGCTTTAGAGATGAAATTTTTGAATGAAAAACCTCTCCTTCCACTTCTATCTTGCACTGTGTAAATTGGTTTTTCTCTTTTTTCTCCTTCTTGCTTTTCAACTTCTTTCTAAAAATAAATCTCAAAACTTCTTTCCGTAAATAGATCTCTCCCTGTACGAATGTGTATTCTCCTTTTATAAAGAAAATTGACGATTCGCTTCTCCTTACTCACACATCTGATACTTATCATTGGTTACAATTTGGTTAGTACGTAATCATTATTTTTTTCAAATCTTTCCTCTATCTCCAAATGTTGCCCATGCCAACATGAACCATCCTTATTCCACACCTCTTCAAAATCGTTGCCTGCCACTTTTTTTATTTTATTTCTTCATTTTTTCTTTTTTCTAACATTCTAATTATCAATTAATCTTTATTTATATTTTAATTTTAATCTTAATTACTTTTTAACTTTGAATTAAAAGAAAATAAATAAAAAAATTTTATCTTCATCAGGACAAAATCCAGTGTTGACAATTATTGATGGAACTTTATTGATAAAATTTTATTTATTAATAAAATATCATTATCGATAGATTTTATCGACAAATTTAATTTGTCATTAATTATTGATAGATTTATGACAGATTTAATCCGTCGCTAATTATTGGTAGAATCTGTTAGATAAATTGATGGATAATTTATCGACGAATACCTGTCAATTTATTGACAAATTTACTCTGTCGGTAATACTTAATGTATTAATAATAATAATAATCATATTAATAATGTTTATAATAATAATATTTATAATAATATTTATAATAATAATAGTAATAATATTTATAATAATAATAGTAATAATATTTATAATAACAATAATATTAATAATAATAATATTTATAATAATAATCATAATAACAATATTACTATTATTATTATAATAATAATAATACTAAAAAAATATAATAATAATAATAATAATATTAATAAATTAATAATAATAGTATTATTATTGATGTACTTTGTTTAAAACTTAAATAAAATAATTAATAATAAATAATATAAATAATATAAATGATAATAAGAATAATAAAAATAAAAAATAATAATTTTAATAATAAAATTAATATTTACTGATTTATCAATGAATTTATCAAATTTATCAATAATTATGAACCAACTTAAAAAATTTATTAATAAATTTATAAATAACTAATTTACCAATGAATTTTTTAAGTTTGTTAGTGCGGGACAATTTTTCTTCTTTTTAGACTATTAGAATTTAGTGTGCTTAAACGATGTTCCCATTTAAAAAAAAATTAATGACATTAATTAGCCTCAATTAATATGTTGGAATACAAAATAAATTTAATCTCTTTAGTTCATTATATATTGTACAAACGAGCTAAATTTTATCCTTAAACAAAATACTCACTGTAGCTGCTAAAATTTATTGAAAAGCCAGTTAAAAATTGAAAAACTAAACTAACAATATTTCAGAAAACTAATTGTTTAATAGAATATGTCATGAAGAGTTACAATATCAAATCTTAACTTTAGGTATGTATTTATTTTTAATAGTTATAAATTCATATTTATTTTTTTTAATTCTGATAATCTAAGTTTTTTATAAATTAAATTTATAGTAATATTTGTGAAAAATTTTGTTTTATTATAATTTAAAGCAGTTATCATTTTTTAATATAATTAATACTTTATTTAAAATAATAAAATAATTGGTTAAATAAAAACCAGTAAAAATGCATAATATTAAATCAATAATTTATAAACTTCAAATAGTAAAACAAAGGTTAAAAAATTATAGTTATAAATAAGATTTGAAAATTAGAGTTTTTCTATTATTATAAGGAACAAATGGTAAAAGCAAGTTTCATTTGGAAAAACGATTTCAATCATTATTATGAATAACTTCAGGATGAAGTAAAAGTTATTAAAAAAACTACCAAAAACAGGAAATAATTTTATCCAAATTTCATCTATAATCTAAATGAAATAAGTTTTCACTTTTACATAAATTTACATAAGCAATCATCACTCATCTGTGAGATTTATATTAAAATATTAACCTTTTTAATGAAGACCTCATACAAATCAACTCCAACTAATGAGATTCACTTGTAGAGTAGCTTTATCAAGGACAAAGCAATCGACTGCCAGTTGAACTGGACCAATATACGTTTAGAATGAGCAACGTAGATTTATGCTTCTCAAACTCATTTACCACTGAACATTTTCAAAATATACATAGTATATAAATACGGCAAATTCAGTCTCAATTAAATTTGTACGTAATTTTAAGATTCTGAAATTGCCCAAATAATTTTAGCATTATGGGGGCAGATTCCGCCGAATCAACACACAAAAATACAAGAGTAATTCTATAATGGGTAAAACAGACGAAGGCCAGTCCAACTAGATTGATGAAAATAACAAGTTCACATACTCTTTATGATACCTACCAATTCTTCAATGTCGTCTAACTTCTTATTTGAGAGGCCTGCAAACAGGAATAATCAATTAAGAATCAGAATTAATGAGTTTAACTACCAAAAGTTGATGTAAGTTGCACTACAATGAATGAAATTTTGGTCACCTTTAGCAGAATGTACAGCAGATAGATCCATTTCTGAGCTATAGATCCCTTTTGTTTTCATTTGGTCAGTCTCTTCAATCATGCTGGAGTTTAGCTTTCCCATCTTCGTTCTAAGTTCTGAGGCGGTGGTCACAATCTCTATAGCAATCAATGGTTTATATAAAGATCTGTCAACTCAGACACTTAATATGACATCAACTATATTTCACAATAATTCAACCAGAAAATACAATTTCCCCCCATCATATTGTTTACAGAAAACAACATAGGACACCTAGAAAATGTTGTTAGCATTATTTGGCAAGAGCTTAACATCCCAATCCACAGGCACCAATTGTGGTGCCCACTAATACTTGGTGTGGTTTTTAAGAAGATATAAGGAATTAAAGTAACCTTGCTTACAACTGTTTTGTCAAATTCCATCAGATAAGAAATGATGTATAAAAGAACTCAGTAAAATGACCAATGCGATCATGAATGTACATCATTTGACAAAATGACAAGGTGTGTAACTGAAAAAGACAAGAATAAAGAATAGGAAATGCCCCTCAAAAGCATTTTCTTAATAATCAAACCACGTTCTATCTAAATTGTACATTTCCTATGAATTCAATGTTCTTTTGCTCTACTAAACTGCACATCAAAAAACAATATGCAGGTGTTGAAACACAGATACCTTTTAGAAATGGAGTAAACCCTGCTTAATTGAAATGGAAAGCATAAGTTTGCTATAAAAATAGTTCAGTGGGACAGAATTGTAAATGCTGATGGTCAAGATATGAACAAAAAGAAGAGGAGCTCTTTAATTACCCTGAAACAACTCATGCATAGAGTTTTGCTCATATAATTGTACTGCTTCATTGATATACCCAGCATTGATGGTAGACTTTCTTTCTAATACTTGAATTTCTTGATTCAGCATTTCAGAATCCTTCGCCACCTGACAGCGTAATCATTAGCAAGATAAATCAAACAAGAACAATTCTGTAAAAGAAATAATTTTGCAATCAGCATTCTTATTACCTCAGTTAGTTTTTCTCTCAATGAATCTAACTGAGCATCTATATCTGGATCAAAAGGAGCACCTGGATCAGGGCCATTCTCAGTTGATTCATCCTGGAAGTACACATTCATCCAATCAACCAAGAATGAAAATCTATACTAATGAAGTAATATTTCCCGACCAGCACATATATTTGTCATTTTAAATTGCATAAATACTAGGCAAGAGAGAGAGAGAGAGAGAGAAAACTAGACGTTAAAACAACATGGAATAATGCAAATAAAGCTTCTTATGAATTGTGATATATTTTCTATGTATGATGCGTTTAGGATTTAGATGTCTGGTTTTCTGCTATGCACTTCAAAGGAGACATCCACCATACTCAACGCATCATATTTACACTTCTCAGCATCTTCTATGGCGAACACTCATTCATCAATGTCAAAAAAGACATATACGATCCCAGGTAACATTAACAACGAAATACCATACAACAGAATCACAGAGGTCCTGTGTCTAATGCTCTAAAGGCCGACATGCATAAATAAAAATTCAATTACTGCTGAAGTTTAGTTAATAAATAATGCTTAAAAACAGTAACAGATAACAGAAAAGGGAGTATTTAAGAAGCAATTGCAGCAAAACATACAGTGTTCGGCAAACGAAAACCTCGGGGAAGAGAAAAACAGTGACGGAGGATGTAATTCTCCCAAGCACCAAGCTGTTTGTCCAAAACATATTGAACCCTCTGACGAACGCAATCAACACCCTTTCACAACACACCAGTAACATCACAATCACACTGTTACAATTCATAATTAAGATCAATTGCCCTAATTTTTGTATCGGACGCAATAAGAGATACCTTTTTGAGATCTTGGGACCTCTGGGTGCCTTCGATGTTCAACTCTGTGGATGCTTCCCTGCAAATGAAGCTCATATGTTGATAATTTCCAGAAGCAAGTTTGAAAAAAGTAACAGAAGAAAGGAAAGGGGTGTTACTGGTAGAAGAAACGGAAAGCTTCATCGAGCACATCGTCGACGTTGTTCAGAACTTCGTTACAGAAGAGTTGTGGGTTCAGATTAAGAGCATCCAACATCGCTTCACTCTCACTCGCTTCCATTCCCGCCAAATTCCCGATTTGCCTTTCAAATTTATGTTCGCTACTTAATACTGATTCTTATTATGAACAGTTTCTTCTTTTAGCTAAAAAATATTCTTAGAAATATTTACATATGTAAATTGAAAATCTAAAGATAATTTTTTATTTTTATCAAAATCTTTAAGTCATTCCCACTTCAATCAAGCTAATAAATACAATATGCATTTTTTCAGAAAAAAAAAATTCAACTTAAAAGAATCAGTTTTTCACCCCATTAATGAATTTGTTTTCTAGAAATTTGAATAAAAACCATTCTTTAAAAATCTTGCTTCATTTTCCCTATTTCTAATCTTTTCCGAGAAACTAAAAATTCAAATTCTATCAAGTACCCTTAAATGTTACTTTTTAAAAAGGGTCACCACTAAACATATTTTCCCAATTAAACCTCAATTTATCATGAAATCAAAAGGTTTTTTTTTATCTTTTCTAATAATGGTACGTGTATAATATTTTGAAAAGAAATATTATGCTTTTGTAGGAAATCGAAAAAAAAAATTACTGAAAAATTACTGTTTCAAATTTATTTAAAAAATGGTGAACAGTGTATTTTTAAAGGAGACTATATTATGACACTATGATTTTAATTATTTTTATTTTTCATCCTTATAACAAGCGGATAACTAATATATATATATATATATATATATATATATATATATATATTAAATATAATATTTTAATAGGATAGAGAAGACTTCTTTATAATTATTATAAATAAATATGGTATATGATTCACAAGAAAATAAGATTATGATGTTCCTTTTTTAATTATTTTTATAATTCACAAAAATAAAAGTATCACCATTTAATCAATTTTGATATTAATTTTAAATAATACAATACAATTTTATATTTTTTACTTGTTATTAACTAGTAACGAATAAAAATTGCAATTTTTAGTTGGTGAAAATTAATAACCTTCACGTAAAAATAATTAAATTTATATATTAATTATTTAATTCAAGAAAAATAATAAAATTAAAAAAATATTTTCTCCTTATCATATATATATAATCATCTTTTATTTTTACAGTATATTCGATTGAATGAGAAAAATAACCTAATGAAATTTGATAAAAAATGATAAATATTAGAGATTAATCAGGTTTAAAAGTGAAAAAGTAAATATCTTCCTTTCATTAGTAATTTTTATAAAATATATAAATATTGATAAATTAAAATGATTTAACAATACCAACTTGATATCATCTAGAAAAGTTAAATTTTCATATTTTCATTAAAATTTTATATTCTAAAGAATAATACATAAAATGTAAAACTCAAACTCAAAAACTCAAAAATTCCATTATTTGAAAATTAAAAAAATAGAACATCATAGAAAAAATCAAGCTCCACATCCCACCTACAATTTTCACATGAATTTTGAATACTATCATCATCATCTTCATTGTCTTTTGGCTCCCACGTGCCTTTCTTTAGACTCCAACCTTTGCATGGTTTCTTGCAACATAAAGGGGTTGGATTGCGCTTTAGTATTTCTCTATGTTTTCTCCATATGCTCATAAATAATGTCATTATCTTATTTCTGCAATTCACAACACACTTGGTATTCCTCAAAAATTGCATATACTCAACTCCTTGTTTTCTCATATCATCATCGTAGGAACATAATAAAATCAAACCATATACATATTTTGCTTCCAGGTGACCCTTTTCAGCAGCCATCTTCAAGTCTTTGATGCCTTTTTCTATATTTCCTTTATAACCAGACAGTTGTCGTAATCCATCTCTATATAAAGCTTCAATATTTCCACTTTCCTTACAACTTTGCAAAAAATGATCAAACACCGGTTCATGTAACCATGAAAACAAAGGAAACTTTTCCAAAGAAACTTGTTGCCACATGTAGTTGTCTTTTGAAGCATGAAAAAAATCTCTGCAACATACCTTCATGTTGTAATGATCAATGTAAGATTCAGAGCTTACCCTTGCAATCACATTAACTAACAAATCTTGAGGAAGTGATTTTATTGGAATCAAAGTAGACTCATTATTATTAGTGTGTTGCCTCTTGTTTCTTGGAAGTGATTCTATTAGAATCAAAGAAGCAGACTCATTCCTTTCATCATGTTGCCTCTTATTGTATGCTGCCTTACTCACTAATTTTGAAGTAGTCATCTCTGTGTGATATTGAGATACAAAATTTGAATACTCAACAAAAACTTAAAAGTTTGTATGCTATTAAGGATTGAATGATTCACTGTGTGGGTATTGTGTATGTATTTATAGGAGAGGTTATTCATGTTTTAGAAGGTTTAAATGAGATGTTTTGGATATCAAGAATATGATAAATATATTCTTGATATAATCTTTTTAACAAATTTATTTTATTGACTCTAAATATGATTATAATTTTATCTTATATTACCTACTAATATAATATTTTACTAATCTAATCAATTATAAATATAGTAACTAATCAAATCTTTCTATATATTTAATTTTATTTACCAGTTTAACCTTTTTTTGTAATTTAATATTTTATAAATATTATTTCATTGTATTTACGGGTATAACTGCTTCCACCTATCATATTTTATTGAATTTGAATATATATCACTAACTATTTTATCTTATAATAATAAAAAAAAACGTGACGTTCAGCATTTTTTAATTTTAATTTTATGCATTTTTAAATAAACACACATATATATACATATATACTTTTTATTTGATGTATATTTATTTATTATATGAAAAAAATTATTAAATATTTATTTATTATACGTCTTATTGAAGTTGTTATAAAAAGGTTTTAATTATATAGAATCAATCACCCTAAACATTTATAGCTAATTACTAGGTGGATGGTTACTTGTTTTTCAAATCTCCCTATGGATGATTTTATTGTCATTTTTTAGTTTTTTTTTTCCTTTTTCATTCTACCATATCCTTTTTAAAATTTTTAAATGGTTATCTTTCATTTTAATTTTTTATTGGGACTATACAAAATAAAAAAATTGAGTAGATCAATGAGATAATTCTCATTATATATTATACCAATTTAATTATATTGATATTGTCCTATTGACTCTGACAATAATAAATAAATATTCCTATGTATTTTTATATTATTTACTAATGTAATCTTTTAGTAATCTATCTTATTGACACCAGGATAAATAGACAGCTTATCTAATCACGATTATAGATCTTGTGATCTATTCAATCTTATTGGTTCTAGAAATAATAAATAGATCGTGTTATTTATTTTAACTTATTTACCAGTTTCATCTTTACCAATATTATCTTATTGATTCTGAGTATGATAAATAAATCTTTCTCCGTATGTTTTTTCCTTTACCAAATTAATATTTTATTGATTCTAAATATGATATATAGATATTTTATTTTATTGTATATGAATGTAATTAATATATCTCGTATCTTAATTATATTATTGATCAATTTAATTTCGTTAATATTCTCATTGACTCGGAGAAAATAAATAAAATATTCGCAGGTATTTTATATTTTATCTTATTGGCCGATTTAATATTTTACCAATTTTATTTTATGGAATCTGAATATTGATATCTTTTTTTGCCATCTTTTTTTATCATATATACCCATTTCATATTTTTTCAGATAATTAGACTTTTCGATATTTTTTATTTTATTTACCATATTAATATTTTATTTATATATTTGATTCAGTCTGAATATAATAAATGAATATTTATTACGTTTACTTTTTTTTTCACCAATTTTTTTTTTATTAACCATGAACATGATTAATAGATCTTGAAATCTATTTTGTCTAATTGACCAATTTATATTTTATCAATATTATCTTACAAATATTTGAAAATGAAAAATAAATCTTGCTATTAACTTTATCATATTTGTAATTTAATATTTCTATCAAATAATTTTATTATACTACTTGAGTGTGTATTTTTGTTATATAATCTTATTTCAATAGGTTAAATTTAATATTGATATTCATTTTCATTTTATATAATTATTTTAAAATGTATATATACGTATATATTGTTATTTATAAGTATAATCTTCCCAGTTACATTTCTTATGATTGTATCATAAAGAGATAAAAATAGAAAATTTTCCCCTTTTATGATTGGATTCTACCGTATGTCATCTCATATGCTTTCATGTAATATACTATCCTCACATATTTTAAAATAAATACAACGTAGAAATTAGGATAAGCTAATAATTTAAAATATTTTTAATATAATTGTAACTTACTATCAATATAATAAAAAACCAATTTTCATAAATTATTTAGTAATAATCAGTCACGTGTATATAATTAATTGATAATCAATGTTAGTCACATCAAAGTATATACTAACTAATATAACATACATACACACTCTATTTCTGGAAGACTCAAAGGTCTACACCTCACATACTATCCTCCATATGTGAAATCAATACAATCACATACACCATATGAATCAATCATCCTCATATGACAAGGTTAATCCCTATAACCTGTTCTCACTGACTTTTTTTCAAACCCCAGTCATTAATATATATATATATATATGTTAGCACTAGTGGGCTACTGTGATGATTTGATGAAGCCAACCAAGTGAAGAAGTTCAAGACCATATGAGCATATGTAGAATGCATGAAGATTTCATGAAGATTGAAGGATTCGGTATAGAACCTAGGAGTGTGTGTTGTGGGGTAAGTTTGAGTTCAAATCAGTAATGCATGCAATCTTAATCAAGGATAAGCTCCATAAGTATTTTCTGAATTAACAAAAGATTTGAGAAATCATTAAAATAAAAAATTACATTTTGACTAACTGTTTTAACTAACTCGAGAAAGATAATAGATTGTTTGTCAAAACAATCTATTGAATTTTTAAGATAGTTGTCTATAAATATTTGGCGCGGTTTTTGAAAACATAATTGAAATCATTCAAAACATTTTCTGAGCAAGAACATTTGAGTTTTCAAAGAGAGAAAAAACGCCTTCGTGTCTAGTGATCAAGATCAATCAACGTTTTCATCAAGAACTATTTTCTCGAACTACTACTAGAGCTTTGAAGTTGATTAAGACAGTTTCTTTACTGATTTGATCATCAGACTAAGCCTTCTATACCATTTCTTTATTACTTTTGTAATCTGTTGTATAGAAGTGCTTGTATTGCTGAGACTGTGATAATTCTCTCACTGTATTGAAGGTTATTCTGGTGTGAGTTACTTGGGTTGGTAATTCTGTTTTGTATAGTGGGTTTTGTACAGGTTGTAACTTGCTGAGGGGATCAACAAGGGGTTTTCTGGAATATACAGTGGAGTCTGTATAGTTCTGGGTTCTGCTGTATGTTCAGCATATTGTTTGCTGCGGGGAGCAAGTTGTGGTTTTTCTGTAAACTGGTCTAATTTGATTTTTTTTATAGTGGAAATCCTTACTGTGGAGTAAGGGACTGGACGTAGCCCTTGTGGAAGGGTGAACCAGAATAAATCTGCTGTGTCTTGAATCTCTCTTGCTCTCTCTTGACTGTTCTTATTAAATCTTGTTGTGTTTCTTGAATTTTCAGAATCTACTGAATCTTGCTAATTGAATAATATCATCAACTTTCTGAAAACCTTTAATAACTTCTGAAAACATATAAGCTGATTAAACACAGTTTACTCTTAACAAGTTTTGAATCTGTTAATAACCAGTATATCAATTTTCTGTAAATCTACTGTGTTTGTAACTGACTGGGTTAACTGTTCATCAGTGTGTTTTCCAGAAAACTTAATCTTTCACAGTTGTTGATTAAAGTCTGTTTTCATACACATAACATAGTTTGTATTGTTTGACAAAAAATTCTTTAATCAGTAAATCATTATAAACTTGAAGTTAATCTAATTCTTTGATTTCTTGATTCAATTTTTCAAGAATTGCTTTTACAGTATACTATATTTTTAAGAACTGTTTTCTGGTTATAGTTTATTGTATCTGGTTGATTGATATTGTGCTGAAACTGTTTGTTGAACCTTTATTGTTTGCTTAACATATCTTCTTGAATAATTTTCTATAAAAATTATTCATTCTCCAAACAGTTTGCAAAAAGTTTTCAAGTGTTCAATTCACCCCCCTTTTGAACTTGGCCAAAATATATTTTACAATTGGCATCAGAGCTAGGACTTTAATCTTGGTCAAGTTTTTCGATTCATGCCTGAGAACAAGTTGCCTTTTGCTGAGGGAGCCTCTATACACAGGCCACCCATGTTTTCTAGGGTTAATTACCAATTTTGGAAAGTGAGAATGAAGATTTTTATTGAATCTATTAACCAAGGTATATGAAATGCAATCGTGAATGGTCCTTACATTCCAGTTTCTATTGTGAATGAAATATCTGTTGCAAAGCCATTTGATGAATTGATTGAAGTTGAAAATAAATTTGTTCAGTATGATTGTGTAGCTAAGAACATAATAACTTCAACTTTGAACCTAGATGAGTTTTTCAGAGTCTCACAGTGCAGTTCTACAAAGGAGATGTGGGATATACTTGAGGTTACTCATGAAGGCACTACTGACATCAAACGGGCTAGAAAGCATGCGCTGATTCAAGAATATGAATTATTCAAAATGCAACAAGGAGAGTCAATTGTTGATGTGTATAAAAGATTCACTAATATAGTCAATCACTTGATCAGACTTGGTAAGCAGTTTGACAAGAAGGAGCTGAATATCAAGATCCTCAAATGCTTGGACAAAAGTTGGCAGCCCAAGGTTACTACAATTTCAGAGAGCAGAGATTTGACAACTCTCACCACAGCAACACTCTTTGGAAAATTGAGAGAACATGAACTGGAAATGATGAGGTTGAAAGAGATGGAATCTGCTGAGAAGAAAACAAGAAGTCTCACACTCAAATCGAAGGCTGCTGAAGTTGAAACCGATGAAGACAACTCAGAGGAAGATAGTGATACTGAGAACTTCAGTCTGTTGACAAAGAAATTCCAGAAATTCACCAAGATAAAGAGCAGGGCAAAGAATCAGCAATCTAAAAGGTATACTAGAAACTCTGATTCAAATTCAAATAAGCTAACCTGTTTTGGTTGTGGCTTAGGGACATATGAAAGCAGACTGTCCAAATCTGGCTAACAAATAAAGACCATTGAAAAGAAGAATTACAAAGCTGGAAAGGGAAGAAAGGTATACATTGCATGGGAAGACAATGCATCTTCATCCAGCAGTTCTTCACAGGAAGACACTAAAGCAAATCTGTGTTTCATGGCTGAAAAGAATTCTAAGGTTAGTAGTGAAGATTCCAACACTTCATTTAATAGTGCAAATTACAGTTTACTACTTCAAGCTTTTCATGAAACCCATGAAGAAGCAAATAGACGGGCCTTATCTAACAATAGACTGAAAGGTTTGAATAAGTGGTTAGAAGGCAGAGTCAAACAACTGGAAGACGAAATTTTAGAACTAAAAACTGATTTTAAACATTTGGAAATGATTTACAAAGCTTCTAGCAGTCTTGACTCCAGTCAGCCAATTAACTGTGAAAACTGTGAAGCTCTGTAAAACAAGTGAATTACTTAATTACTACTGCTTCTAAACTTTCAATGGGTACTGCAAACTTAAATGTCATTTTGGGTTCTCAAAACTGTGTTTTTGAAAAAGCTGGCATAGGTTATCAAATAGGTTTTCAAAGAAAACAGAAGAAGTACAATAGCTTTTTTAAAACAGATGCACAACAGCTTTCATCACCACTGACTTGTTTTTATTGTATGAGAAAAGGTCACTCTGTGAAGAACTGTAAAATTAGAAAGTTTGATATGCCAAAAGGACTAGATAGGTGGGTTCCCAAAAGCACATCTAACGCTGTTGGACCCAAGTTTAGCTGGGCACCAAAACCTCAAATCTAATTTGTTTTGTAGGTCTATTTGGCATCCAACAACTCACTGTGGTATCTGGACAGTGGATATTCCAAACATATGACTGATGATGCTTCCCAGTTAACTAATCTGAAACTGAGACCTGCTGGATATGTCACCTATGGAGATAACAACCGTGGTAGGATTCTTGGAGTTGGTGAAATTGGAGAAATTGACAAAGTGATCATAAAGGATGTACTCTTAGTGGAAGGTTTAAAGCACAGTCTGCTGAGTATCAGTCAACTGTGTGACAAGGGGTACAAGATCACTTTTGAACCAAATCTTTGTCTCATAACAGATTCAAAATCGACTGAAACTGTCCTAGTAGGTAAAAGGGTAAATAATATGCTTAATGTTTCTTGCATAACATCTAGCACGAACTGCCTACCCACTAGGAATGATGAATCTTGGTTGTGGCATAGAAGATTAGCTCACATTCATATGCATCATCTAAGTAGGATTGCATCAAAAGAGCTTGTAGTTGGACTTCCTAAGCCCAAGTTTGAAAGATATAAACTGTGTGAAGCATGCCAAAAGGGTAAACAAACAAAAAGTACTTTCAAACCCTTAAATGTTATTTCTACTTCTAAACCATTGGAGCTGCTGCACATGGATTTATTTGGTCCCTCTAGAACTATGAGCCTAGGAGGGAACTACTATGATCTTGTTATTGTTGATGACTATTCTAGGTTCACTTGGACATTTTTCATAGCCGCCAAAGATGAAACTTACCATGTCTTTAAAAGATTTGTCAAAGTTGTTCACAATGAGAAGGACTGCAGTATTTCATCCATTAAATCTGACAATAGGAGAGAATTTCATAATGAGAAGTTTGACAGATTTTGCAGTAAACTGGGTATTAAACACAACTTCTCAGCACCAAGAACTCCACAGCAGAATGGAGTTGTAGAAAGGAAGAATCGGTCTTTGGAGAAGCTTGCTAGAACAATGTTGAATGAGACTGAATTGCCAAAGTATTTCCGAGCAGATGCAGTAAGCACAACTTGCTATGTGCTAAATCGGGTACTCATCAGACCAATATTGAAGAAAACACCCTATGAACTGTTTAAAGAAAGAAAGCCTAATATGTCTCATCTAAAAGTATTTGGTTGTAAGTGTTTTATCTTGAATAATGGTAAGGATAACTTCGGCAAATTTGATTCAAAATTTGATGAGGATATTTTCCTTGGCTATTCACTTCATGGTCATGCATATAGGGCATTTAATAAAAGAACCATGTTAGTAGAGTAATCCATGCATATTGCTTTTGATGAAACTAACCAGAATATGTAGGAAAATTCTAAGACAGGTGCATATGATGAGTTTCCAAACATTCAACAAACTGATACTGGTTTGGAAAATAAATCAGAAGATACTAGTAAAATGCCAAAGGTTCAATCAGATGATCAGGGAGTTCAATCAACTAAATCTGGAGCTGGTATTGGTACAGTTAATTCTGGACTTCCAAGAGAGTGAAGAGTTCCCAGAAATTTGTTCTTAGATAATGTTATTGGACAAGTGCATAAAGGAGTTTCAACCAGGAGTACATTGAATCAATTCTGTGAACATATGGCATTTGTTTCACAAACTGAACCAAAGATTGTAGTTGATGCACTGGAAGACAACAATTGGATAACTGCTATACATGAAGAACTGAACCAATTTGTTAGGAATGAGGTCTGGACACTTGTTCCAAGAACCAGTGAGATGAATGTCATTGGCACCAAGTGGGTGTTCAAGAACAAGTTAGATGAACAAGGTGTTATTGTGAGAAACAAAGCTAGACTGGTTGCCAAGGGTTACAATCAAGAAGAAGGAGTCGATTATGGGGAAACCTATGCACTAGTAGCAAGACTTGAAGTTGTTAGACTGCTCTTAACATATGCTTGCATGAATGGGTTCAAGCTTCACCAAATGGATGTCAAAAGTGCTTTCCTTAATGGGTATATTGATGAAGAAGTTTATGTTTGTCAACCTCCTGGATTTGAAGATCATAAACATCCAGATTATGTCTTCAAACTGAAGAAAGCTCTATACGGTTTGAAGCAAGCCCCAAGACAGTGGTATGAGAGGTTGAGCAACTTCTTGCTATCTCAGGCATGTGAGGGAGGCAAAATAGATAAGACATTATTTATTAAGAAAGCATTCAATGATATTATTTTGGTTCAAGTATATGTTGATGATATTATATTTGGATTCACTAATCAAAATTTGTGTGAGCAGTTTGTTGCAGCCATGCAAGGAGAATCTGAGATGTCCATGATGGGTGAACTTAACTACTTTCTTGGACTACAAATCAAGCAATTAAATCATGGGACATTCCTTAGTCAAACCAAGTACTGCAAAGAGTTATTGAAGAAGTTTGACATGGAAAACTGCAAAGAGATTTCAACACCTATGGCCACTAAGTGTTACTTGGACTCGGATGAGAAAAGAACTAGTGTGGATCAAACCAAGTACAGAGGATTAGTGTGTGTCTCTGTGCCAAATTTCAATCCAATCCGAAGGAATCACATTTCACTACAGCAAAGAGAATTCTGAAATACCTGCAGGGAACTACAACTATTGGACTATGGTATCCAAGTGAGGTATCTCTGGATTTAGTAGGCTATTCTGATTTTGATTTTTTAGGTTGCAAAATTGACAAAAAAAGCACTAGTGGAACATGTCATCTGTTAGGATCAAGCTTGATATCTTGGCAAAGTAAGAAACAAGCATGTGTTGCACTATCCACTGCTGAAGCTGAATACATTGCAGCTGGTAGCTGTTATGCACAAAGCTTATGGATTAAATAGCAGTTAAGTGATTTCGGCCTTAACTTGTCTAAAATTTCATTATTATGTGACAATACCAGTGTCATTAATCTTACAAAGAATTCAGTTCAACATTCAAGGACTAAACATATTGAAATTCGCCATCACTTCATTAGAGATCATGTCAATAATGGTGATTGTGAAATTCAGTTTGTTAGTACTGAAAATCAGCTTGTTGATCTTTTTACAAAACCACTTATAAAGAGAGATTTAACTTCCTTCAGAATGAACTTGGGATTATTGATTTCAAATTTGTGAAATAAATCAGTTTATGCTGAATGGATTATTGGCTGATGTTATTACATGGTAGTTTTACAAATTTTTGTATTAATTTCATTTCTGAACAGTTTACTGGATCAGTTTTTAGTTTTACAGATTACTTGACCAGTTTCTATTTTTTTACTGTATCAGTTTTTAGTTTTACAACTACTGTATCAGGTTTAAATTTTTTTATCACTAGATCGTTTCAATTTCTTTTCTTTTACTGTATCAGATTCACATGACTATTCACTATTTCTAGATCAGTTTTAAATTTTTAAGTCAGTGTTAAAATTGACTGGATATTGGTATTTGATTAAATGTTAATTCTGGATGCATGTGAAACTGTGTTAGAGTTACAATGCAACTAAAGTGAAGCTGTGTAACTGAAAGAATGCGAATAGAACCAAGCACAGTTGAACCCAGCTAGCTAAAGAGCTAAATAAGACAAAGCAACTCAATATTCATGTTTAGCATGTGAATAGAGAGACAACTCGAGATGCCACATGGCGCTGCAACAGTGGAGAGTCAACTAGTCAAAAAGTTGTTTCTAAGATTTTCTGCATCTAAGTATAACCTATTCTGAATTGATTACTTGTAGAATCTCAACAAACTGCAAAAGCTGTTTTGCGTTTTTAAATTGTCAATCAATGTGCTGTTTTTTATAGAATTGTTTTTCATTAAGTAGAAGACTGAGCATGCATTCACTCCCACACTACTTCACTGCCTTATTCGTTCTGTGTGAAAAACATAGTTCTCTTACTCTTCCACCGAAATGGCGTCTTCCTCCAACCCACGAAAAAGAACCAAAAGGACTATGGTTAAACATGATGGATCAGACAGTGACAACAATGAACCCGATTATCTTGATAGGTGGTTTGTTGGAAACCATGAGAGTATTGAAGATTGGGCTATTATTTGGCCCCAATTGCAAATTCACTTGTTGGGCCTTAGGCCCAACAGTCACATACGTTCTGAGCTCATCTTCACGCCAGTAACCCCGCAAAACTTCCTCTTAGAATGTCAAATTAGATACCAACACGTGTCCTTCCATATTAATTTCTTCCCGTTGCAACATTGCCATTAATATATCATCTTCCTACACAACATTTTGGCTTTTTTCTGGCACCATCACGGTATCCCTGTTAAGGTAAGTTTTTGTAATACCTACCTTTTGCATGCCCTGCTCACACTGTGTTTCCCTGACATTCCTCTAACAAGTTAACTTTTGTTATTTTTTGCTTATTCCCACATCACCGTCCATCTCTCGCCGGCCACCATCAATGGTAGGTTCCTATATGCCATAATCTTCCGGTATAGCATTTTGATCACCGAAACAGATCCCAACGTCGTTCAAGTGAACAGAATCGACGGATTGCAGAGTATTACTCACCCATGTCTCCGTAGAGGAACACGCACTAGAACTACCATCATGAAAGTACCCACCATTAATTATATTGTTCTCAGTACTAGCATTTTCCTCTTGGATCCTAACTTGACACACTCTGTCGTTGATCATTATATCCTCCACCATGTCAACCTTAAATGAAATAGCAGTTTTCACTTTCAACCTCGCATACTCTAACTGCTCCTAGGCTGTTGTTGCTGCATCCACCTCAATAAGCGTACCCACTGGGTTAACTATCTTTTTGAAACATTCAATAGTCCAGCACTGCAGTGGGATACCCCTACACTTGGTCTAAACCACCTTATTCCCTACCTGAACACCTTCTCCCCATGGTTTGATAAATTCAAACACCTTTGCCAAGCATTCACAATTCTCTTTGATAAGTTGAGGCATATTCACTCCATCCTGGCCAGTAAGTAAGAACTCTTTGTCTCCCAAATACCTGGTTTTAATGCATCACAGTAATGCTTTTACAAGATCTTTATTAATCTCCTCCAAGGTTACGTACTCAAAGGAGGTGCCAACCCAACTCTTTTCCAACCAAGGGAGTTTTAACAACTGCGATTTGATTCGTCGCCCTCGCCATTCATCGTCGTTACCTTTTCCAAATTTCTGTTCTTAAGCTCCTATTTTATGCTCCTCATTTGGCCGTTTTGAGCTTCACTTGCTTTGTTGACCCTCCATTGTTTAACCACCCTACTCCTTTCATCTTTAACTTTAGTCATGACAGGCTTGGTGATAGCATTTGATAAATTTTTATTAGCATTCTTGCGGTACTTCGGAAGGTTGACAAACAACTTCATTGCACCGATTCTCATAACATCTAGCTCATTCTCCAATTTAGCCGCATTTCTCACGTCATAAAATCTTACAAATTCAAATCTATTACCCCTCCAGTTAAGCTTCGATGAGATGAACACTTCCGCCAGTCTACCCCATCTCTGAAAAATATTCCACATCTCACGTTTCCCAAAGTTATTCGAAAAGTGAGAGAAGAAAAACGTCGTAATATTCCATAGTTTAAACAGTCGTTCAACGTTCGTCGGTCACTGGAGTTCCAAATCCCCACCATAGGTCGATGAGAGAGAAGAGATTCACAAAATCAATATTTCTTATGTGATAAAGTTTACCAATTGTGGATATAATATTATTTTCATGTATTTATATCTCACTTTCTCATTCTTTTGTCTTTGACCCACATAAACGAACATAAATAAAGATACATCCAATGATCCCCAACAACCTTAATCCAATTTGTTCTCGAAAATAAGGTCAAAATGTTGGTTGAACTTATTTTCGAGAACAAATTAAACCATTAATGTAATAAACAATATGGTCATGTTTAGATGAATGAGGTGTTCCACATTGTTGTTCACTGTAAATTAGAATGTTCCTTTAGTTCTTGTGGTGACCTAGTTGACTGTCGGTCGGTCTGATGACAATCTGAAAATGGAAAAATTTTTAAAAATGAAAATGAGTGAAAAATGAGATGAAGTTGACACCTATAGAAAAACTAAAGAATAGGAAAAGGTGGTCTGCGAATTGAAAAATGGGTTAGGGAGTCGGTTATCCGTAGAAAAGGTATTAGTACCTCTATAAATATCTGTCCAAAGATAGTATTTTTAATCAAAATGAATAACAAATATGGTTTTTAGAATGTCTAAATTTCTAAAAGTAATAGTACCAAAACAAGTAAAGCAGGAACACCCAAAAATACAACAAAAAGAATTTAAAATAAAATAGCAAAAATGAATTTTAAATTAAAGAGGACCTGACAAGGTTTGACTTCGCTCCTAGATATCTCCATTAAAATAAATGGAGAATCAGGACATACGTAGTTATGGAGAATAGATGAGTTGTTTTGAGAAACTTAATATTTTTATTTTTGAATTTTTATATTTTTATTATTTTTGAAAATTAAACTTCATTTTTAGATATCGCTTGATGTGTATGACCTTTTGATATTTCACACCAAGTTAAAACTTTTCAAATTAAAACTTTTCGAATTAAATACTATATGACGTATGACCATTTAGATATTTAATCAAAAATTTATTTTTTAAAATAAATCTCGACCACAACTCGTACTGTCATTTAAAAATTAAATTAAATTATTTTTAAATGAAACACCAAGAAAACAATATTTAACTTTAATATATTCTTTATAAAATTTATTAGAAACATAAAAAAAATAAAAAAATGGTTTTAAATCTAAATAAAGAAAAGAATGAAAAAAATAACCTTCTTTATTTTATTTAATTATTTTTTAATCTATAGTTATTTGGATCAAATCTAAATTCCAAACGTCACTTCCTCCACTTTTTATTTCATTTATTCTTTTTATTTATTTATGAATATTTGGATAAATCCGAATTCCAAAAGAAGAAAAAAAACTCAAGTCACTCCCTGCACCTTTTTTTATTTCATTTATTCTCTTTTTTTTTTTAATTCATTCACCTTTTCTAGGCTCTTTAAATAGCTTCCAGGATCATGTGTATTAATACCAAGGAAATGCCCCAGACCGTGTGGCATAAACACAGCAACTCAAACGTGCAGCCATCATGTCCTCAATTTCATTTCTCTTTCTTCAAGTTCCAAACTCATGAGCCAAGACTGCTTCTTCCTGCACCTCCATATCATCTTCCTGCACCTCCATACTCTAGGCAAATTTACCATTTAACCCTTTTTAAAATATTTCATATCCCATTATACCCTCCACCATCCCTTTTACTTCTTACGGCTTCTACAAACCGTAGACAAAAAAAATGTTCTACGGTTT
>Ga0209489_104733_pt1 | contig 24704 bp, 16 predicted proteins | sample SiratrowhiteBW_FD_187527 | JGI IMG/M metagenome (GOLD analysis project Ga0209489, IMG submission 187527) | Root nodule microbial communities of legume samples collected from California, USA - Siratro white BW (SPAdes) (version 2) | ecosystem: Host-associated > Plants > Roots > Nodule | place...
TATATATATATATATATATATTTATGTAAGAACTACATTGAGTATGATAAAACGACATGTAATATATTACTTTAGAACTTGTTAAGGTGTTATGCTAAGTTAATGATATGTTTGGAATCACCAAATGAATTCAAATCACAACTAATTATAGAATTAAAACTGATTTAGTTTATAATCATAATATTTATAATAAAAATAAAAAAAATGTGAAGTTCCTAATCATTGAAGCCAATAAATACCTACCGAACATTTTAGTTGAGAAATTAAACAAATTAATTGTTTCATATTTTGCTTTTATGTACTCATTTTTCATACTAGATGCAATCTGACTTTCAGTTTTATGAATTTATTGTAGGTGAAATTACTCCACTATTAGAAGTTTTTACTAGTAGTTGTTGACCTTTTCTCATTCAAAATTAATGAGTAGCACCAATCACTTTGTCACACCTCACATGGTTGACATCATATCATATATGTGTAAAAAAAACCCATATATTATATAGTTTCTTGTCAAAATAGAAATGACACAAGTAGAGATTTTGTTCCAGTGAGACATTTATATAAACATGTGAAGTGCATGCGAAATGAAGGAAAGAAAGAACATGTTAGGTTTTTATGGTGTTGACAAAGGAAGAGTAGAATTTAATTGTGAGAAGTATGAAGAAGATTAAAGGCAATGAAAGGCATTTTCTTGGAAGTTTTCGTTTTATGTATCATATGAAGATATTGTTGGTTAGTTGGATGAGCCTTAATTGGGGGACGCATTCTTCCTCAACATCTATGACTTAGTAAAATGATTATTATATTTAAAATAAATAAATAAATCTCAAATCTCATAATTTTTTTTAATATTTTGGATTATACAAATTAAAATTAAAAAATTATGTTTCGGATTATCTTAAATAAAAAAAGTTATATTTCAAATTACAAAATCTGAAATATAAAATAAAATTATATTTTAAATTATATTATTCAAAATACAAAAATTATATTTTGAATAAATTATATTCTGAATTATACAATTCGAGATAGAAAAACATATTATGAATCGTTTAATTTAAAATAAAAGGTTATATTCTAGATTGTATAATCTAGAATTTTTTTTATTCTGATTTTTACAATCTAAAATATAATTTTTTAAAATTTCAAACTGAAAAGTTATATTTTTATATTTTAAATTGTATAATGTAAAAATGATATTTTCGACATTTTAAAAGAATATAGGGGTGCATAATGAACTCATAGAGGTGCATGAAGAATGTATCTAATTGGGAAAGAGACAAACTAACTATTTACAAGGTTATAGTGGGTAAACAAGAAAATGAAAGACAACAAAGTCCAAAAAAATAACATAAAAGAAGTAGAAGACCACGAGGAAGAGGACTATAATGCAATTAAGGTTGATAAAAACACTTTTAACCAAAAAGAGAAAATATGTTAGATTGTGTGTCAAAAGTGAAATATGTGTTGTTCGAACAAAATTTTATGTACAAGAAGAGTATGCAGGATAAACCAACTCATTTATAAATAATACAAATTCAAAACCTACACTTTTAAAATGTAATTAAGCAACTTAAAAGACTCAATTCTATTTATTTATTTCTTAATTTTTCATGTTTTATTTTACACTTAATCTCATCAACTACTCAAAGCAAAATCTATCTTAAGAAAAACTAGAGTAAAATTGTCCACTTTCATTAATTTGATATGTTAATTTATATACAAGAGTCAATATTTGATATTTAATCTTAAAAAAAACTCCTAAGAGATTCCTAAAACAACTGAGATCTGTATTAAACAAATTTTGACCAGATTTGACTACTTAAGAGTATTTAATGAAATAAATATATCTTCTATGACATGTCCAAAAATTTCAGTTAAAGTTTAGTCTGAAAATATGAATATTTACAAATGTATAAAAATAATGATTTTATCACCTCCTCAAAAAAGTAAAAGAAAAATATCTTAGAAAAGAATGATTTTACCTAATTATTAACTTTTTCTATTTATATAAGTTTTTTAGCTTAACTAATAGAATATTAATATTTTATCTTATTTTAATCAATTATACTTCTACACAAAATTAACTCAATCCATATAATTATAATTTCTTTATATTATCTTACATTTATCAACTAATTGATCCACTAGTTTTATCAAACACTTCTAATTCAACTAATTAATCTATTAACGAAGAAATTACAACTTAGCAAAACTATTCACCTAATAACTTACCAATTCTTGCAAAAACAAACCCTTGCATGGTACTCAAAATCCAAAATCAACACTCATTAATTACACAAAACCCCTTTTTTTGTTACGTAATAATCCATTACCTAACAACCTTAACTCATCATTATTGCAAAGTACCACTTTTCACCGACCCTGTTGACTTGTAATATTAAATTAATTGTTGGGAGTCCGAACAACATTCATAGATGTTAAACCAGTGGTTAACTTGATTCATTTGTGCAAAATTTCTTATTCTATGAAACACAGAGAGTGGTTGATGAAGAAGGTTAGGAACAGAGGGTGAATATTATAGTTGAAAATAATATTTTGGCAGAGACTTTATCGGAGAATTTTGTAGGGTAGTGGGGAGAGGCAGAGAAGGGTTGGACTGACTCAGACGTCAACACAAAAAACAGAGAGAGTCACATGTGAGGGCACAAAGCACAATGAAGGGCATGGGTGGGCGTGCGTGGGGTAGAAAAGGTAAACGCATTCACGAGGAATATAGGGTGGGTGAGCATCGGAATTAGGGTTTCAGAGTTTTGGGTTCAACTTTCATCTCTCTCTTTATGGTAAAATAAATATGGAGTTAAATTATTTTTCTACATTTTTTTTAAGAAGGATTTGAATGTTTTGAATTTATATTTGTTTTTAGTTCAATCATTCCATCTAAGTCTTATGATGAAAATTCCTTTTAGGAGTATAAATAGATTGGCCAAGTTTAATATATATGTATTTTTCACTCAATTTAATTATATTTTAATAGGGTTGATTGAGTTTATTTTTTATTTGATAACTAATTTGGGTTGGGTTCGGTCATACAAAAATATTATCTTTTAAATAGATATAACAAAAATTGCTATAAAAATGACATTTTTAGGTAATTGAGTTAAGTTCATCGGGATTAAAATTGATAAATATATTATTTAAGATAATTTTAAGGTGGTGAAATTATAAAATTTCAATCTAATTGAATGAATACAAAAAATATAATTGTTTTGAATTTGGGTAAGTCATACCTAATATTATAAGCTTAAAATGTAGATATAATAAGATATATCAATAAGTTATTGATATTAATTAAGGTATGGGTTTTACACAATTATTTCATTTAGGTAAAAAAATTTAAAAATAAGATGAGAAAAATCCAAAAATATAACTTAAAAACAATTCTTACGATGGAAATATTCTTAAACTAACTAAATTCACACCTTTAATAAATTTGTTGAGATGCTTATATAAAGTTTGTGATAAAATTAGCGTTAGGTAAGTTTTTAAACAATATTTGATCTAAGCGAACTTGTAGAATGTTGATTATATAAACTAATTGAAAATACTAAGTTTAGAATATAAGAGAAGTTAATGATATGACAGAAGATAACATGATAAATGTGAAACCATTAATATAGAGGTGTGAAAAATACCCAGTATAGACATTTACACGTGATCGTGTTTAATTTGTAAAGTAGTTATCATGTGATTATTTATTTTATATTAAAAATAAGTACAAGTTCAAAAAATTCAATAAGCAATGTAGAGATCTAATTAAAAGTAATCAATTAATTCAATAACCTGAAGCCAATTTAACCTGAATATAATAGTTGCTTGGTTAAAGGGAAAAATGAAAATAAAAATGATGAAATTAAATGAGTTTGCTTAGTAAAATATAAATATAAAAAAGAGTAAAAGTAAATGAATTTGATTTTTTTTTATTTCAACTTCATTTAGTTTTTTTCATTTTTATTGAATTAAATACTTTTACATTAGGAATAACTCTTGTTTGCTTGTGCTCAAGTTAGCAAAAATACAAAAAATATACCTTATTTATTTTTTAATACAAAAACAAATTAGTAATTACATAAATTATCAAATTAGTAAATAACTTTAATTTTACACATCAATTAAATCATTCTTTTTATTTTTATTTTTTATTATGTTTTCCTTAATAAAAAAATATCATTTTTCATTTTTTTTTCACTTGTTACTTTTTCACAAACCTAATATAAATAGACCCTTAATATTATATTTTATTCTCGGTATATTTTTAGTATTTTATTATTTTCACACAATCTATTTGTACATGTGTAGCTTGAAGACTTTCTTTCCTTCTCCAAATTTAATTAATAAAAAAAGATTGAGGGGTGCCCCAAGAAAGAAGCAACCACCTTTAGCCTTTAGTCCTTTTCTCAGCATTGGAAGACACATTTGAGCAGCAACAAAATAGGCCAAAAGCAGCAGAGCTACACCTCTCTTTCTCTATCTACCCTGATAAAAGTTGATGACACAATTTAAAATTGAATCCAAACAAAAGGAGAATACCCTTCAGTACTTGGTTCAGTTTCACACATTCTTGGATTCCAATCAACTTCTTAGAGGTTTTAATATAATTTTTTACTTTAAATTCTAGTACTACTTTTTGTATTTATCATTTTTAATTTATTTTAACAAGTTAATAGTAAAATTGATGTGTTCAAAATAAATTTTTTTACATTTCAAATGATTTTGAAAAAAAAAATACTTAAAATAAACACACTTTTAATATGATCCATGTCTTTGAAAAGTAGATAACACCATTTTTTTTAATATACACTATTAATTAGAATTAAAAGATTATTAAATGAAATATGAAACCTACCAATTTTTATAATTTTTAACAGTTAAAAAATAAGTTGCTATCTTTTTGAGAGTGGTTGATGCATGGTAGAACACTTCTGTTTCAATTTTTAGCTCTAACACAGGTAAAAAGGCTACTCTAAGCACGAGGGTGTGTGATAAAGTGTTGAATCTGTTACATGCTTGAAGAAAAAGCATGCCATATAAAATAGATTAAATCCTTAAAAACTAGAACATGCAAATACTTAATATTTTAATGAAAAAATGGCCACCTTTGAAATTCTTTATGAGAACCCTTTTTCTGTGACTTTGTCTAGGGATACTACACAGAACCAAACAAAACCACCAACACATAACCCTTCTCTTCTTTCCCTTTCAATTTTCACCTTACTCATTGTTTCTCACACCCTTACCTCTTTGTCCCTCTGCTTCTCACTGTGAAACTTCTTTATCTCCCTTCACTTCTTTTTACCACCACCACCTCACTTTGCATTAATTCATTCTCCATACCCTGTCAACTTCACTTTTTCCACCCCCCTCTCTCTCTCTCTCACATCACACATTCTCCTCTTTTTAAATCCTTCACCTCCAACTTTGAGAGCCACAATCATCACTCAACACACTCCTTCACTTGCCAAACACTTTGTGTAGCTGCAATGGAAGTAAGTCACAAAGTCTTTGTATTGTTGTTGTTGTTCTACTTATCTTTTGTTATGCTGCTTGTGTACTTGACTTTCATGTTTGAGTTATTGATAGTTTTGTATTTATGTTACTCCCACTTGGTGTTTGTTTTGATTTAAGTTGTTAAACTTATGGTTAAATATATGAACACTGAGGTTTTCCAAAGCAATTTTAAGGTTTGACTTGTGTATGAAAACTGAGTTTTTAGACAAAATTTTCAGCTTGTTAATGTATTTTTTAAGGGTAGTCAACACTATGGAACTGAAGTTACTCTCTAAACTGATTAGAAACACCCAAATCAGAAAATCAAACGTTGTCTTATATTTTGTTCTGCTACTTGTTTGTTTAACCATGATGTTTTTGGATTACTGGTACTGTCAAAATAACTAATGCAAGTGACTATATAAAATTTTAGAAAATTGTCACTATTTTTTTCTTGTGATACAAAGAAAGAGAGATTTTTGTGTTTTGAATTTGTTGCCAATGTGTTGATTTCTTGTGTAGGAATACTACTACAAGAGACATCATGTGCCAGCATTTGGGAGCTGGGATTGGAATGATAATCTTCCCTTCACTGAGTGCTTTGAGTCTGCAAGACAAGCTGGTTTCTTAAGATATAGTTGTTCTGAGTCTGAAGATAGAGATCTTTATGTCACTGGGGACTTATATGAGAATGATGTTGTCACACCTGCTATGATCGTTGTTCCTCGTAGAAGGGTATGTATATGTTTAAATTCTTCTTTTAAATTTCTGAGTTTTTCCTTAGTGTTGGTTTTTTCTTAGGATAAACTTCTTAGATCAAACTTCTTAGATCAAACTTCTTAGTGAGTCATGCATGAGTTTTGATTTTAGTTAGTCTTAAAACTGTATATTTCTTCTTCAATGTGTTGGCTTAGCACAACTTGTTTCTTGTAAAGAGAAATGAAAATTCCTTGGACAGAAACAAGAGTTTTTTCTGCTAGAATAAGTTAATCATTACTGGTATGAGTCATTCACGTTAATAGGCGATTATTAAAGTGATTAAAGGGACACTCAAGTATTGTTCTATAATTAACCTGTGTGCAAAATATTATAGGCACTCATCAATCTAACCCCATTAACAAGTTTCGTGTCTTTTGAGCATTTTTTATGTTATCTTGTGTTAGGTTGTGCTTAATCATGATAAAGTGTGTTCTATTTTCAATTTTGTAAAAGGCAGTTTGGTGCATCAAAAGAAGGTGAAAATTAATGACTAGAAGACGAAGTTCCAATGTTCCATGCATATCCTTAGTCATCCATATCATAGGGTTAGATCATGAGTGTTGAAAAATGAAACAACTGTGTCTCCTTCTTTCTCCATTGCATTTCTTTATAGACACACTTTATTGTGGGTCCTACTATATTGAATGACATTCATGATTCATGCCACAGGGTGAGAAATTATTAAAACATAAACTTTTTCAAGGGCACACAGAGAGCTGGTGAAGTTGTGTATCTGTCAATGATTAACAATTTTATATTGATAGTTTTATAATAAAGTATGATTAGTGCAATAGGTGCAACTTTAAGCTTTATTGTCCATGTAAATTGGTCACTAAAAACACAGACAATGGGATCCATTGGTGTCATGCCAAGGTAGTAAAGTAATCAAAGTTGAAATTTCCAATGTAATGATGAGTAATGAACCATACAATGCTGGGTAAACATTCATGTCTAACATGTAACTTCAAAAGGTAGCTTTTTTTTGTGATGGGGTTCTTAATTTGTTGCTGACAATGCAGGAAAAGGTACGTTGCCAGCATGAAAAAGGAGCAAAAAAGCAGAATTGGGTGAGTAATGTTAAGGAGCTACCTAGCCCAACTAGTCCAATTCCAAGACCAAAACCAAAGCCTGTGGATGAGGACTTGTACAAGATCTCACCAGAGCTACTTTATGCCAAAACTAGGAAGGTCTTAATTCTTTAACTCTCACACATACCCTTTTAACTTTTTTTCTCCACTAACCTTGCATTTAGGTTGAGCTTTATGGCTTTCATAATAATGGAAAATTCATTGCATATTCAAAGCCTTTTCCTTTTGCATATCTTTAGCAAAAGTTTTGACAAATTTCCTTTTGTAATTGTTATTTTACCCTTTGCTTTTGTGTTGAATGTGAGGGTAGTGTTTGTTGTCCACTAAACTCACATCTTTGTTGAGCTTTACTTTCATAATGTCAAAAATTCATTGCATATTCAAACCTTTTCCTTTTGCATCTTTAGCAAAAGTTTTAACAACCTTCCTTTTCTAATATTGTATTGTGTTTCTCTCCACTAAGTTCACATTTATGTTGAGCTTTACTTCATAGTGTCAAAAATTGAAAGCTTTTCCTTTTGCATCTTTAACAAAAGTGTTGAGAAATTTCCTTTTTCTAATTGTTATCTTACCTTATCCTGATGCAGAAGAGAGGGATGTGTTTCTTTTCAAGCTGTTTGATGCCAACATGCATTGCCTGAGATTCAAGGAAACTTGAGGAGCCAATGTACATACAAGTGAAATAGAGAACAGATACTTAATTGGATGATATTTATTCCAAAAGGGACCAAGAAGATTTTATCATTATATATCATATGGTCACATGATTATTGTGGCAAGGTCTATGTTGTTTAATTATTCTTTGGACTTAACCGTTGGTTTTTGTTGGGGTGTTTTAATTTGTCTTTTTCTATGTACTTTTGGGTGAAATCATTGATAGGACTTGAACTTTGGTTGTAAAAGCTCTGAACCATAAGTTTGAAGATATTTTTTTTTGTTCCTGTCAGATAATTGCTAAATGATGAATATTCTTTTAATTTATTATCTTAGTAGGTTCTTTATTCAGAGTTATAGAAATGCAAATGCCTCATACTGAAATTCAAGTTTTGTACCTAAACATACTGACAGGTTATTAATTCAAAGGGTTTATAAAAATGGGATTTGATATCATCTTGTTCTACGATTAGTATGGGTAAATGAAAATAATAGACTTGTCAGGTGAGAAAGATGATTATTATTAACTAGGTGTATACGTATGTGTAGGTAATGTATATTAATTTTAGTTTCTTTATGGAATTTTTCACTATATTATATCATAAATTAATTTCATTTATGATTAATTATTATATTATTAGTAATTTTATGAATCTAATAACTACAAATTGTCTATTAAAATTATTTTAAAAATAAATTAATATATGAGAGAGAAGACTATTTTAATAATTTTGTTTTTTTATCTTTATCTAACTGACATGCATACATCAAAAGTAGGACCTTGTTTTCCCCTGCACCCAATTGACTTTTCCTATAGGTTTTACATGCATCTTCATAAATTTTAAAATTCTAAGTTTGTCTTCCCTTTCACTCCATGGATTTTTCCTATAGGTTTTATATGCATCTTCATAAATTTTAAAATTCTAAATTTGTCTCTCACGTATTAAATGGTGATGCTTTTAAGTGGAGAGTAAATATTGACTTTTTGAATTTGTGACACATTCTGTGATACATTGAAGGAAGGGAAAGTCAGTTTGTAGTTTTTTTTTTTTGCAGTTTTCTCTTGTTTATGATTTTGAATATAAATTTTGGATTGTGAAATTGGATATCTTTTAGATTGTACAATTTAAAAAGTAATATATAAAATGCTATAAGTTTTAAATTGTTTAAAGTTAAAATTAATTTTTCGATTATATAAATTATATCCAAAAGTTAAAATTGGTGCTCAGATTATATAATTTAGAACATATTTTAGAAATCAAAATTGTATTATTAAAATTTAAAAGTCAAAATTGACTTCTAGATTTTACTATTTAGAATATATTTGAAATTCTAAAATGTATTTTAAATTATACAATTTAAAACTTAAATTTGTATTTTAGATTATTATTTCAAAATATATTTTAAAATCATAAATGTATTTCGTATTAAGCAATAAAAAGTTAATATTTATTTCACATCGATCAATTTAAAACTCAAACTCCTGCAACATTTTTTTTAAGTTTTTAAATTTTTTATAAGTCCATGCTTATGCACAACATCAAGTATTTTACTTTGTGATTTTTTAAAATTTGTGATTATTTTGTTAATCACTATCGTAACATAAACAAATTAAAGAATTTCAGGATTTCAGGATTTCAGGATTTCAGGGTTGATCACAAATTTAGTGTCAGACCTTCTAACATCAAAGAGATGATAATATAGAAAAAAAATTTAACTCCAAGTGGTCTCTCAAAGTATTCAATAGTAAATTCAGACAATCAATATATTCAAAACTTATCTACATTTGTAATAAAGAAAGTTACTAGCAACACTAAATTAAAGAGGGGGTTTGAGGATTGTTGTGCAGGAAATTAAATTAGATGATTTAAAAATAATAAAGAAAATAGATTTACTCTCAACTTCTTTCACAACAAATTTTTTCTTGGTTTTCTTAAAATTATTATCCTTCAATTCTCCTCACAAAGTTGAACTCAATTAAACAAGCATCAATCAAATTCAACATAATCTTATTCTTATTAGTAAAACAAGTATCTACCAATATATTCAATATCTCACCTTGTGTCCAAACATATACTTAGTCAAATGTATATCTTCTATCTTTTAACTAAGTGTACAAAAAATTGATTAAGACTAAACGAATTAACCGAGAACTTTAATTAAAGGAGAAATAATTGAATTATGAACAAGCATTCAAAAACAAATACTTTTCCAAGAACAAATTTAAAAAAGACCAACAATGTAGCACAACTATTATAGAGAATGTAAAGAACAAAACTTTATTAAATAGAAACCTCATAATTCATTATGAAATCACAAGAGAATCAATTCAAAGGAGTTTAGCGTTCCATGATGAAGGCACAAGAATTACAAAATAAAATAAAATTAGAGTTTGTGTTATGCAACAATGTCTGTCCTCGATGCCTTCTCCAACCTCTATTCATAATCTCATCTTCTTCAAGAAATTAACTCAGATATTGTCCTTGCAATTATCAGATGTTTCCTTATGTGCCAAAGATTAATTTTGTAAATATCTTCTTTCCAATAAAGTTATAGATTTTTCATCTCCCAATTCTTTCAAATATTTTGTTTCCAACTTTTGTTCTATAGCTCATAATAATTGAATCCCCTGCAAAAGATATTGCAAAATATTTGAAGAAGATTTTCTCTAAATCAAGTAAGAATTGTAGAAGTAAATATGAAGAATATCTTTGCAAAAGATTTGATTAGATTTAGAACATATAGAATATTTGTAAATAATTATAAACAAAAAAAGTAAAAAAATATGCTTAAAATTCACATTTAACTAATAATTTTAATTAGGATCTAATTAATCTTGATTAGGTAAATCTTATTTAAAACAATAGATTTATTCTCAAAAGATTAAGTATTCTATGTAGGTTCTTTATTTTATGAGAAATGCAAATGCCCCCATACTGAAATTCAAGTTTTGTACCTAAACATGCTGATAGGTTATTAATTCAAAGAGTTTATAAAAATGGGATTTGATATCATCTTGTTCTATGATTAAAAATGACTAAATGAAAATAATAGACTTGTCAGGTGAGAAAGATGATTATTATTAACTAGGTGTATATGTATATGTAGGTAATGTATATTAATTTTAGTTTCTTTATGGGAGTTTTCACTGTATTATATCATAAATTAATTTCATTTATGATTAATTATTATATTATTAGTAATTTTATGAATCTAATAACTAATAAATGGTCTATTAAAATTATTTTAAAAATAAATTATATAACAGACAAGACTATATTTTAATAATTTCGTTTTTTTTATCTTCATCTAACTGACATGCATACATCAAAAGTAGGACCTTGTTTTCCCCTACACCCAATGGACTTTTCCTATAGGTTTTATATGCATCTTCATAAATTTTCAAATTCTAGTTTGTTGATGGTTTAAGTGTAGAGTAAAATATTGACTTTTTGGATTTATGGTATAGTAAAGGAAGGGTAGGTGAGTTTGAGGTCGCAGCGTTTTTCTTATTTATGATTTTGAATGTAATTTTTGTACCGTATAATTTGAAAATCTTTTAGATTGTATAATTTAAAAATATTATATATAAAATATTTTGAGTTTTGGATTGTATAAATTTAAAAGTTAAATTGAATTTTGAACTGTCTAATCTAAAAATTAAAATTAGTTTTTGGATTATATAATTTAATTAGAACATATTTTCAAAGTTAAAAGATTCTAGAACTCAAATTTAACTTTTAGACTGTGAATCCATAATATATTAAAAGTTTTAAAATGCATTTCGAATTATATTTGGAACTTAAATTTATAATTCAGATTATATAATTTCGAATATATTTCAAAATCACAAATGTATTTCAGATTAAGTAATATAAAAATGAAGTTTTATTTTTTAGGTTTTTTTAATTTTTTTAAGTTCATACTTATGCACTGTAATTGTATCACATCATCAAGTATCATATTATTTTGTGATTACTCTTATCATTACACCACTAATGATTATGGAATATAGAAATGAAATCCAAATTTTAGATCAAATATTAAATGAAATTGATAAGTTGTCTAAAATTTGATGTTGTGAAATTTGAGAAAATAGAAGATGAATTGGTTGGAGAAGATTGTGTTCAACCTTTTAGAACATATGAGACACATAAAACTTGTTATGATTTGTGTAAAAAATGTAGCATATGATTTATGTATATGTTGTAATGTATTTGTGTAAAAAAATGTAACATACGATGTATGACTTACTTGAATGAGTGCATAGGGTAACATTTAAACTTGGTTTTATAATTATCATTTTGAGGTTTGATACAACAAATAGACAATTGACAAGAAACACATATATGTTGTTAGGATATGAAAAGGGTGGTAAGTATAAGATATACAAAAACGGTTTATTAGTCACTATAACTAGTATAAGAAAGTGTGATTGTCTATTTAAGCTGCAAAGTAAATCCGTAATGTAGAAGGGTGAGTTTTAAAGATAATATATGAGAGTCATAATCATAAATGACTAATACATTAGTAGGTCAATCTTATGTTGACAAATTAAGATCTAAGGATCATTCAATGGTCTTTGACATGGCTAAAAGTTTAGTCAAGTAGACAAACATTTTAGTTACTTTGAATAAGAATAATGATAATGATATGACCACAATCAAGCAAGTGTACAATGTAAGGTATGCATATAAGAAACAATAAAGAGGATCCAAAATTGAAATGAAATAGTTAATGATGTAGCCAGAGCATAACATATATATCCATTGAGATAGATTTCATGAGTACTCACAAATTGTTACAAATGCTTTTTGGACACACTTTGATTCAGTAAAGTTACTGAATGCATTTAGCATGTATTGTTAATGGGCAACACATTAAACCAAATAGATATAAACTCTATTTACTTGATATCCTTGGTGTCACTTTCATAGGATTGACTCTCACTACGACATTTGTGTTGTTAGTAAGAGAATGAGAAAACAAATTCATTTGGATTCTTGAAATACTTGGAGGGTTATTTTTTAGATCAAATGTCTTTCCTCAAGTATTTGTTAGTTACAAAGATCTTGCATTAATAAATGCAATTAACATTGGTTTCCTCAAGCTTCCAACCTTCTTTGTTGGTTCTACACTAATGAGAATGTTAAAATAAATTGTGAAATGTTAGTGAATTTTGTGGAAGCTTGTGTTATGGATGCATGGACAAGTGTGATGGATTGTGATGCATTTATAGGGTGTGTTAAATGTTTTGAAGTTGTTTATTTACCATGATCGTGATTTACTTGAATATGTGAATAATGTATAGGTCATTCCACACAAGAAAAAAAATTGTTAAGGCAAGGAATAAGGTTATGCATTTGGAGAATATAACAAGTAATAGGTATGACATGCTAAATGATGTTCCACTTTTACTAGCAAAAATTGTGTATTTCATAAGATGCAACGATAAGCCCTTATAGTATAATCCCATATCTAGTGGATAAAACACTCATCATACACCTCATAGAGCAGCTCAGCTTCATGTGTTCACCAAGCCAATGCTTCATCTCTGCCATGACATCACTCATGTCCACACCTAGCAACTCAACCAACATTGTTGTAGTTATAGTCCAATCCAACATCACGTATGTGCAGAACTGTCGCACAATAAGAATATGAAGCAGTGTTGGCACATCGTCCAAGGCGATCATCATCTCACCAATAGAAAGATGGAAATTGTTAGTGTCTCAATGCCACCTCTCCACGAAGTTTGTTACCAACACCTTATCAATTGATGTTTCACAGTGACAATAACCTAGAATTAAGCACTTCAACCTTGATATGATGATGAGGACCCTAAGTTTATTTAACTTTCAATTGTGAGAGACCAATTTTAGTCCCCTTTGATCCTAACAAAAAGAGATATGGATTTTTGTAAGTACAAAGAATACAACAAATGTAGATATCATAATTAAGTGGAGTCTTTGTTTCTTACCTCACCCTCCCACAGTCTCATGACAACATGATTATCATAGCTGATTAGAACAGACATATCAAGTTGTCCTCTAGGAAATCCGTCTTGGTGATCAAGTCCTCTTACAAGTGCATCAATTACATTAGCATTACTAGTATCAACAACTAGTTCATGATCTCTCCTATGGTCTGATGTCGTTGGTCTCTATCTACCATCGTCTTGAAAGGCTCCACCTTTCATCCTAGCTATTAAAAAACTTATGTGTTATACAAATCAATTATTTCAAAAATTAGAATAAAACTTAATACATGTATTTTTTAAGAAAAATAACATTCTGAATTGTACAATTCAGAATGAAATTTTAAAAATTGAATACATTCTAGATTGTGTAATCCAGAATGCAATACTAAATTCATAAGTGTCTTTTAGATTCAAAATTGAAAATGTAATTCTAGATCTAAAAATGTCTTATAGATTGCACAATCTAAAATGTATTCAATTTTTTAAAATATATTTTGAATTGTGCAATTTGGAAACTTCCCTAAACAACCAATCCGAAATGAAATTATATAAGACGTAACAGGGTAATGAGTAACAAAGACAATTTTTAACAGTGACAATGGGTCCTTATAATAGATCTGAAACACTAAAAATAAATGAAAGATGATGACGATGAAAAAGGTGTAAAATGACAAGGAGAGAAGAAGTGTAATAAAAGAAAAAAAAATAGAGTAAAAGTATATATATTTTTATTAAGGATATTTTTATCTTTAAACCACCCATAGATATGCACATAAACTATAGGTGTGTAAAGAATGCCCCAAAAAGAATAGGTTGAAGAAAGTCATTTCACATTCATATTTTCCTTTTAAGATCTATTTAATTCCAATAACAAAAATTTAACAAACGAAAAAAGACGTGAAGTTTAAAAAACAAGATATGAAATCACGAAAAATGAAAAGAGAAATCTCTCTTAAACTCTTTATTCTTAAGTTATCAGATTTGTTAGGAAAGTTGACTTTTATAATTAAATAAAAATATTAATTTGATTACAATAAAATAAAATATGACAAAAAATATTTATTTTTTTCTTCTAAAATAATAAATAATAAAAAAATATATATAATAGTTAAATTTAAAATAAAATAAGAGTATTAAAATAATTAATAAAATAAAATAAATTTAATATCTAGTCAATATATATTTTATGTTAAATACATAAATAAGTAAATAAATATAATAAAATTATAAAATAATAATATAATAATAAAATAAAAATTAAATAATATTAATATTAAATTAATAAAATAATAATAAAAATTAAATAATATTAATATTAAATTAATAAAATAATAATAAAAATCATTAAAAAATAAAATAATAATAATAAATTAAAATAAATTTGTAAAATAAAAATAATAATATCAAAAATAATAATTTATTTTTAACTTTAATTTTATTTTATAAATTATATCTAATTTTATTTATTAAAAATATTTTATTAATTAAACCTATCACACCACTCACAAAATTTTATAAATTTTTTCTTCATTTTTCAACTATCTTTCTTTTAATTTTAAAAAATATATACTTTTCATATATTTTCACTTCAAATCCACTTTTTTTTTACTTTCTTAATTAAAAAACACCATTAAATTCAGTAGTTAAAATATACATTACTTCTTAGATTTCTTACGGAGTGAAAAGAAAATATTATGAAAAGTAATTCTATTAGAATTTGTTCGGGTTTTAACTTTATTTCTCTTAAATAAATGATGTTTATGTGTAAAATTTTGAAAATTTAAAATAGTTAAAACATAATGAATTTACTATATTATTGATTCGATATTATTTTTCACTTTAATATTATTAAAAATGTCCATTATGCTGATCTCAAGGATCTATTATTTATTATTTTGATATAAATTAAATTCAAAATATCTTCAAATAGATTATTTCAGTCCATCCTACTTGAGTAGAGAAGAATCACAATACAGATTCTAATATTCTTTTGTTTCGCAAAATTTGAATAGAAAAATTGAGTATTATTGGAACCAACTATTTGTGGATACTTTCTTTATTTGCGTCTTTTTAACATAGTGATGCCATCTTTTAATTAAATCGAATATATGTATGAATCTAAGTTCTACCCTGAAAACACTAATAATATGTTTAAACAGAAAATTTTAGAATTTTCAGAAAATTCAAATATATTGTATTCGAATCACTTTTATTTCTATTTTTTTAAAATATTTTAATTGAATAAAATAATTTAAATTCATTAATTTAATTTTCTTGTTTAAATATATTATTATAATTAACACAAAAATAAAGCAATTTTATTTTAATATTAAATAATATTCAACAATTAAAAATATTAGTATGTAATTTTTTTATTGACATTATTTGATGATATTTTCAACTGAAGTCACCATAATTATTTAAACACATATCAATTAAGGTTATTTTTCTTATATTATTGGTTACGATTTAGAATTTCTTTTAGTTGACTTATTGACTTATGTTGATTAAAATTTTATTTGACCAAACAGTAGTCAAAATAGTTCTAGTCAAAGTTAATTGAAAATATTTTCATTAAAAAAAAAAATCTGATGTCAAAACCTATTAATATTAACCGAAAAATCAATATCAAATCGTGAACATGTAAACTTTAATTGTGTTTATGACGTCCATTTTCATCTAAATTGATGACGTCTCAAATGAAGACGATTTAACAACTTATTACTTAATTGAGAAAATAGTAAGAAAAAAAATAACAAAAATAAAAAATACTGAGAATCTTTATTATATTTTATTAAAATTTGAAATTGTCTTACCCTTAATTATTCTCATAAATTTATAAAATTTTAATTTTTTTAAAATAATATACCAAAACAACATATTTTATTGTACAACATTTTAAATTCTTCTTCTAAATATCCTATTAAAAAGAAAACCTCATCTTGCAATTATACAAGTCAATGTATTCCCATATATGTGAATAGATATTGTGGCTAGGAACATATATTTTCATAACCAATGGTTGAATGGTGGTGTTGGCAAACTAATTCATTATTTCTCATATTTTTAAGAGGAGATAACATTATTTTCATGTTGCAACTGCAAATTCATCGTTGGATCGGATTGGTTATTCATTTTCAACCGTTAGATTATCGTTGAGGTTTGATGAAGGAAAAAAATTATTCAAAAGTATCTGGATAAAACTTTCATAATATTTGAAAGAAAAAATAAAATAAATTTTTACATACTAAAATTATTTAAATTAAAAATTGGTTTTTAGATATAATATGAAAAATTTTACTTTTACAATAAATTATCTCTCTTTTTTTCTTTATCCAAACATACTCCTTAATTTTCATGGTTATCTTTATTTAAATTAAGCAATAATAATTACTTTTTGCACTCCTATACTTTTTTTAGTATGGAATATTGAAAAGATTTAAAATGACTAATATACGGCGAAAATTATTTTCTGCACCGTCATGTTTTCGTCCTGCACCTTATATTTTCAAAAATATCAAAATTATTATTCTAAATTTTTTAATTATGAAATGTGGAATCCGATGACTTTCTAGATTATAGAATTCAAAAATTAAATTGATGATATCTATACTTTGTATTATATAATTTGAAATATATATTTTTATTTTATATGAAACAAGATTTGATCTTTAATGAAAGAGTGCAAATTCATTATCCAGCAAAGGACTACGAAAATAATTTCCAGCACAAAAATGAAGTAAGGGAAGATAAAAGAAGGAGATGGTGTACCTGAGAAGATGAAGATGGATATAGAGGGTTTTATTTATCTTTTTCTTTAAGGGTAAAATGGTATTTTTCCCTTCCTCTATAGCGGTGTAAGATGAAACCATAGGGGCGGAGGAAGAATTTTCCGGTATGAGGAACTCATGGTCCATTCTTGTTGGATGGGTTGAGTTCGTTACTGTTTACTTGAGGCCTTAATAGCTATTGAAAAGTCTCCACATTTTGTAATATATATTGTTATTCAACTGTATGAGTTTTAATAAACTGATTTTTTTTAGACTAATTTCTTGATCACGATTTCTATAATAGAAAAAAAATGAAATGAGTTTTTTTTTTCTAAAAATTTAAATTAATTTGTAAAATTTTTATATGTTTTTTTATTTATGTAATAAAAATAAGTAGAAGTAAGTTAAATCTTGTTAAATCCAAATAAATAGTTTTATAAATATTTTCTTAGTCCTAAAAAGTAGGTAACAAAAAGATGGGTTTTATATTTTTATTTTTTTAAGAAAATAAATATTTAATTAAAAATAACTGTCTTAAGACGAATGTTATTAGTTTAATATATTTAATTAAAAATAACCGTTTTAGAATAACTTTGTAAGATGATAATATTTTCTTACAAGTAATTGACTTCCTAATCTAAATTTAATTTCAAAAACTATTATTTTTTTAGAAATTTTTCATAATTTTCTATAAGCGATTCCTATGTTATTTTTAAAGATTTTTCGCCTTGCCACCAACAAAAAAAAGTAAAAAGAATACATGTGACTTGTATAATTCATTCATTAATTCAAGAAAAAGTTAGAATTATGAATATGAAAACAATTATATAAAAATTTCATCGCATGTATCTCTATATGACATTTTTTTATTATAAAATATTTAACATTTGTTCTGAAAAAAATAAAATTCGCAATTTTATAATAATAATGATTTTATTAGACCTTAAAAGAGATACTTGTCAGTTATGCAATATAATAATTTTTAATTATAGTTATTCGATTAACGATCTTCATCTTCCAGACGAAGTAGTTGTAAACAAATTTCTGATGTTAAAATAAGCATTTAGAAATTAGAGCTAGTACGTGAGAATAATTAAAAAGCATACATTTTTTTACCTGAGTATTTTCAATAGAAGTCAGAGTATTATAACTTGATGTTATAATTTTGATGTGATTAAATGACTTTTCATAACTTTTGAAGTCTCTTGCTAATTAAGTAGTAAAAAAAAAAATATTATTATCATATAGATATTGAAAGAGAAGTATTCAATTTGTACCCGTTTGAGATCTTCTTGGCCACCTTACAATACGAATAAAAACTGTAGAAACAAATCCAAATCCAAATGCAAAATATTAGTTTGATTCAAATTAGCTTTTATATGAAATTAAATCCAAATTAAACCCAATTGCATATGATTTTTATCTTTAGTTTCAGTGACTTTCCGATGACTAATCGAACCATTCGTTTTGTAATGAAGCAAAAACGACGACGGAAGTTATTAGAAGTTTTACTAGATTGATCAAGTCACAATTAAATTGTGTTTAATTTCAAATTTTGCAAATTAGATCAATTATCTTGCAGTAAAAGTGGAGTAGATCAAGTTAGAATCAAATATTGAGGCAAATTTCTTAAACTCTAATTTTTTTTTTTGAAATTCTTTTACTTATTTGGAGATATGGATAAATAGTATATAGGAGACATGACATTATTGTAAAAAAATCGTGAACTTATTCTATGATTTAATATAAAACTAAATGAAATCGTAAAAAAAGGATACGATCTTAATTTACTAGATGAAATTATGCATATAATATTTTAATTAATGAGGAGTTAATTAATATAATGAGAATATTGTACAGATTTTAGCAGGGTTAATATTTTTCACCCATTCCTCTATTGTAATTAAAATAAATGTAAAAAAATTTAATTTAATTTGAATAGAAGGGTGGTTATTGAAAAGAAAAGTTACATGTTATAAATTTAGTTATTAATATATGAAATAAATTTAGTCAGTAATAAATATAATTTAAAAACTAACAATAAATTTATTTAAAAAATTATATAACATTTTCGAAATTTTCATTCTAAATTTATTGCTAAATCTTAATTTTATTTAAATTATTTTTATATTAGTAACTAAATTCAAATATTAAACTTAAACTTAATTTTGCTAAATATATTTTATTACTAAATTTTAATTTAATTTAATTTTTCTTTTCAAAATCAAACTTACTTTTAATTTAGTTCAATATATAAATCTCATACTAATATTATTTTTTATTTTAATTTAACAATAATCCCCTCAACCATTATTGTTTAATTTCAAATTAACTTCACATTTGTTTCAATTTAATTTCAATCATTTTTATCAATAAATAAAATCACTTTTGTAATTGCCATTTATTTTAGTTGCACATTAGCAATACATCTGCCAAACAAAATAGAAGAGGAATGGGTGAAGAATATTAACCACCTTAAGATCCTACAGTATTCTCACCATATTAATTTAACTCATTAATTGAAAATTTGGCTACATGATTTCATCTAGTAAATTAAGATTGTATCATCTTCTTACGAAATTGGAATAAGGCCACAATTTCTTTACAATGATATCGTGTCTCCTATGCACGAACTATCCATATCCCCAAAAATAAATAAAAAAAATCACTACTTCAGGAATTTAAAAAAATTTACACCAGTTTGAAAATTTTGCCTAAAATTATTATACTTTTTAACTAAAAGGAAGGTAAATATTCAATGAGACAATTTTCACACTCTACTAAATTTAGTAGAAGTTGCAGCAAAATAAGAATTAACAAAAGTATTTCTTCTTTTTTTATGACATAAAATCTTGATACAAAATACAAATCACACAAGCAAATTCTTCTCATTTACCATGCTCTCATTAGCTTCAAATGCAAATGACCATAAGGAAATTCATCACACTTTCACTCCTCATAACAAAAAAAGAACAACAATTAGAAAGTGCTAATCACATGTTTAATCATGAATGTGATCAAACCCAAGGGTAGCCCAAATCAACCTTTAGTGACACCCCAAATCAACAAGCAACAATGAAGCTTCCATGTCCAGTTTGCAGCACAGGAAAAGCATGTGTTGGAAGGGCCCATTGTGATTCACTGTGCACTAGAAAATTGTAGTAATTTTGCACTATTAAGGTATGACTCATAAGTGGACCTAAATGATGATTCTTAGTGTTGTGAGGAGTAGAAGCAAAACAGCAAAGACTTGAACTAACCCCCAATTATTTATTGCCAAAATGTTGCCTTTCCTAACTCCCATATGCCTTTCACTCATTGCCTTTTCCTAAAGCAAATGTATATATATATATATATATATATATATATAATACTTCTATTTTTCCTTGAAAATGATATTTTTCTTAATTGAAAATTGCATCCCTTTTAACATCTAATCCTATTTTGATTCCTTATAGCGCATCTTCGGCAGTGTTTATTGTTCTAAGACTTAAAAAGTTTTGGATATTAAAATTGAAGTATTTTTATAAATGTTAAGACTAAAGCTTGTGATTCTAAAAGTAGAAGGCTAAAACAAAAAAAGTACCCATTTTTGGAGAATGACAAAGACTATTAATCTGAAAAGAATAGATTGAAAATTTTTAATGAACAAGCCAAACACTGCACACCACCAACTTGGATTTTAGAACCATGCCTTTATCTTTTTCACAAGACCCACATTCTCACATTAGGTTTTGGTCCACCTCATCTCCTAAATTGAAGGTTTATCTTTTTTGTTTTTTATGAAAAAACAAACATGTAATATAATTAGTTTATACATACTTTAGAAAAAGCAATTTATTTATGTCAATAATCTCTATCAATTAATTCTTGAACATAACTTTTTTATATATCCATACAAATCATTCCTTTCAATCTTTATGTGAATATTTATTAATCTGTTTTTGTTTCAATAAATGTTCCCTGATTTTGTTCTCCTTTATTTTACTCCGCAAAAATATAGCATTTAGAATTTGGAAAAATAACAATTTTGGTTCAATATTTAATATTGTATACATTATGTTTAATTAATAAATTATATATATATAACAAATTAAGAAAAGTGTGTAGTATTATAATGATCAATTTTTAAATGTAGTAACTAAACCTTCAAAATTGTGGAGATCTCCAAAGTAAATAACTTATTAAACCTTAAACAAAGAATCATCAACAATAATAATCAACCTTATGATACAAAAATGATGGGATTAGGCCAATTAAACTACCCTAGCTCTTCCTAATTACTTTAGGGGGTGTTCCTTTTTTTTTAATGAGATTGTAGCTTTATTTGTTTTTTGCTATTTGGTGGTATGGCAAAATCTCAATAAGAAGAAGTTAAGAGACTCACGTGAGCCATCTTTTCAAATTAGTACATAACAACTGTGTGTTTATGTTTCATGTGGTACATTATGTCCATATCTTAAATCACGCACAAACAATTGAGAAGGGCACAAGTTTAGGTGAAGATGAATGTCCATGAGATAAAGAGAATAGCAATTTTGTGGAGGTACAAAACATTTTGTTTCCTTCTTTTGTAACGTGGCATACATCCATATATACTTTATTTAACCTATATATATAACTAGAATATAATTTTTCCAACAAAGTATTTACAATGTAAAAGACAAGAAAAATTAAAATATGTTTTAACTTGGTCGGAATCTATAATTGATGTATGTAACTTCCGTAAATCAATAAATGACTACAACACAACTAAAAAGAAGATACTTGGTAGTTAAAAAATGAAGCTATCTAGATATTTTAAAAATATCTTCTTAAAACTTTTGTTGGTTAAAAAATGAAGCTATCTAGATATTTTAAAAATATTTTCTTAAAACTTTTGTTGATGAGGTAATTAAGTACAATAATGAATGATTAACAAAAAACATTAAGGTAATATAAGCGAAATGAAAACAAAAGATAAAAAAATTTATTCTAGATTGATAATTCCCAAATCTACATCTAATTAATTCAAGTAAATTTGGTTGAATTTTCTACCAACAATATTGAATTATCTAATTATAAGGACTCTTATAAAACTATAATAAGAAATACAAATCACTCCTTCAAACACCCTTCAAGAAAATTTTTAAAGATAATAAAAATATTTAGTTACTTACACAAACATACCACATACTTGTGCAAAGTTAGTTATACAAATTACAAAAGAAAAAAAGATAAATATCACTGAAATGCGACAAATTTACAATGAAAAAACTTATAACATTATCACCATTTTTTGATAAATCTTGAACATTTATTTTTCAAATAAGATGTAATGTGTATCATTTTTAGAATATCTCCTCCAAAAATAACAAAGCTTTTTTTGTTTATGAAAAGTATGAAATGATATAAACAAATGAGAGAACTTTTTAAGATGAGATTTATGGTTAATAAGTAATATAATCAATTATGATTAAGTATAATCAATTATTATGTTCGTTATGTAATCCAAGAAACATTTTGAAATGGGATAATCAATTATTCACTAATCATAATATATTATATACAAGAACAAACATTTTAGATTTAGTTTACATAATCTATTATTTATTATTCATAATTCATTATTTGTGATAATAAACATTGTAGATTTAATAGACACAATTTTCATCAATTTCAAAATTAGAAATACTCACATTGTTTTTCCTTAGTTTTTCATTCCTCGTTAAACAAATATTGACTTCTTATTTTTTAATTTCACTTGAGCCACTTGAAAAGTTGGAAGTATTGTCAATATAAACTCTTTTCTTCTTATGATATTTTCTTCTTTCTTACTCTCTTTAAGCTTCTATTCCAATTTCAAAACAGGACAATCAAGTTTAATATGCATTGCTTACCACATTCATAGTATGTATAGGTTGATCGTTGATCTTGCTTCTTGTAGTCTTTCTTTGGCATGACAGACATGTTCTTATTCTTGTCCTTGTACTTTAAAAATTTTGATAACTTCTTCACAATTTGAACACATCTCTTTCTCTTCTATGCATTTATCAATTTTTTTGAAGTCGTCTTTGAGAGCTATGATGTTTTTCTTTTCTCCTTCTTTTTCTTCCTTTAACCTTCCTAGTTCTAGTTCATGCTCTCTATTTATGAAACAAAGTGGTCATGTTCATCATAGTGAGGTCTCTTGATTCAGAAATAGCAATAACCTTTGGTTGCATGACCTATTTAAGCTTTTCAGAATCTTGATGTTAAGTTATTCTCTATCAAAAGTCTTTCCAAGAGCAAGCAGGTAACTCACTATATGAGTGAACCTCTTTTAAACATCATAAATGTTTTCCTCTTACAACATTCTAAACATGTCATACCCTTGTATGAAGATATTCTAAACAAATCTCGCATTTACTTGGCCGAAGAACATATTGAAACTCTATAAAATTCATCAAGAGTTAAAGCAGAAGATATAACATTCTTAGATATTACATTATAATACGCTCTCTTATCTTCATAAGGAGTCAATAAAGAAATTTCCTTAAGAACTACAATATTATCAACAATTCTACTTGATTCAAAGGGACCATTTACCATTGCATACCAAACCCTCTTACCAGATTCAAGAAAGATTTTCATTCTAATTTTTCAAAATGGATACTTTTTTAAAGGAAAAAAAAAGGTCTATTTACCGATGCACCATGAGGAAATGTTTGTAAATGACAAGCCATTAAGAACAAAATTGAATAACTTTGAATAATCTACTGTGATACCAATTGTAACAATGAATTACTAATGATAACACTTGATTTGTTAGAATTTTCTTAGGTTAATTTCATCTTCTAAGTGTTCCTTTTGTTCTTTTTTGTAGTTTTTAATAGAGATTTGATTTTCATAGGAAATATACACTTTAGAGTAAATTGTGTTAATTTTTCATTTATAGATAGTTTTTTTTTTTTTTTTAATTTTTTT
>Ga0209489_104737_pt1 | contig 24699 bp, 8 predicted proteins | sample SiratrowhiteBW_FD_187527 | JGI IMG/M metagenome (GOLD analysis project Ga0209489, IMG submission 187527) | Root nodule microbial communities of legume samples collected from California, USA - Siratro white BW (SPAdes) (version 2) | ecosystem: Host-associated > Plants > Roots > Nodule | place: USA...
CTGTCTTGGGCCTATCTCTTGGGTCAAGCCCAAGTTGCCAAAAACCAGATTTCAGGTCGAACTTTGAGAAGACGTTTGCATTGTTGATATACGAATACAGTGTGTATATCTTTGGCAATGGGAATTTATCGTCTTTCAGGAAGAGATTGAGTGGCCTGTAGTCAATGACCAGTCTCTTCTTTCCTCTGGCCTTTTCTGATCTTTTTTCAACGTAAAAGGCCTGGCAAGCCCAATCTGATGTTGTGGGCTCAATCAATCCTAGCTTCAGGAGGTTTTGACATTCGTCTATGGCGGACTGCCTGTCACTGGGGGACATTCCAGAATGGACCGCCTTGGTGGGATTGATGTCTTCATTTAATTTGAATGGTAGTTGAACAAAAAACTTCTGGTTCTTCCAAAGAGGGTTTGGATGTTGGAAGAATTCATGGCTGTCTGCACACATCCTTAAGAGTTTTTCCTTAAACTCTTGGTATTCAGGAGAGGTTTCTGCCAAACTGAACATTTTCATTAATGGATTGTATGGCTTGAAACTTCTTTTGAATCTGACTCCATTGGATAGTATCTGTACACCTTTTAATTTGGTATAAACATCCATGCCAATGAGAATGTCTTTACCTGGAAGTTCTGTTCCGATCACCTTGGTGTAAATAGTACAATCAGGAAATATCCTGATTCCAATGGCTTGCTTCGTGACTAGCTTTGTGGTGAAGATTTCTCCACTAGCTGTCTTGAATTTAGTCTTCTGCTGTTCCCAGAAATCTGGATGCAGAATTCGGGGATTCATCATTGTTCTAGCAGCTCCGGTGTCAAAAAAGGCGATTACCTTAATTGGTACATCGTATCTGGTTGGAAGAATGTAGACTTCAATATTTGGTGATGGTGGTGTCTCAGTATAGAACTGTTCTTCCACCTTGGTGATTTGTTCAAAGGTCAAGATGGGAAAATGTTGTTGTCCTTTTTCATCATCACTGCTGGATCCTTCAGTAGACCCAGCATCACTGCTTTCTGAGACGTCTATGCCGAACACGGTATCTGCATCGGGTTGTTCTTGTTCACTATAAAGTGATTCGACGTCATCTTCTTCACTGATCTGCAAGGCTTTGATTATCCTTGCGGACTTTTCAGTGTTGTTGGGACAGGATTTGGCGAAGTGTCCCTTCTTCCCGCAAATGTAACATCTGTTGCCTTTTCTTTTGCGCGGGAATGACTTGTTTTTGAAAAATTTCACCTTCCTTCTTCCTTGGTGTTTCATCTTGTATCTGGATTTTTTCCTGAAAGGTTTCTCAGAATATTTTTTCTTCTGGCAAGAACAATCTTTCTTTTTGCATTTGATTTCCAGATATTTTCTTTGACATGCCTTGGAGTACTTCTTTTGATTTTTGAGTATTCCTTCGAGGAATCTCTGTTGGGTACAGAGTTTATCTAATGCGACAAGGCAGGTCTGGTGGATTTCTCCAAAAGTCATCAGAGTGATTTCTTTGTTCTGGAGATTGAGCATCCTGTACATTTCTTCCTGGATTTCTCCAGGGAGTGAACTCATGTAGGTGCTCTTTAGGCTAGGATCATTGTAGCCATTTAATCTGTAAAAACGTTGTTGCATCCTTTGGAAATGACGTTGGATGTCTCCGAGCTTTAATGAGCAACACTTCATGTCGAAGTATTCTTTTCGGATCTCCTTATTGGCTACTTCAATGTTTCCTAGGAACTCATGGTGGATTGTTGAGATCACTGCGTCTGTGTTTTCAAGACGGTGCATGTGTTCTTGGTTTACAGGACCAAGACTCTGGTACCATTCTTTGAGGGTTTAGGGTGAGCGTGGAAATATCTAAAAGTAGTAATAAAATAGAGTTTAAAATATATACAATTATAGTGTAAAAGCACGCTGAGTCAATAAACAAATAATTTCATAGTAACTTTTAAGGTATTAAAGTGATTTTGGGAGAAACTTCCCTACAAATATTTCTAGGAAAAAAATATTAATTTTTTTTAGATATAATTATTTCATACATTATAAAATTTATTTTTATTATTTTTTCAAAAATTTTGATTGTTAATAGATGCATACGCTAATTTTGACATATTAAGTAATCAATTTCATTTTTTTTTTTCTTAAGAATATTTACGGGAAAAAAAAATCCACAAAACATACGCTAATTACAGTGAATGTCAATAAAATTACCACATTATCTATTTACATTGACCGTGCATGTAGTATTTACTCCTAAAATATATTTTTCCAAATAAATGAATATACAAATAAGTTTAATTGGAACGCATAAATAATTTCAAAGTTTTTATATTATTATTTAATCATAAATTTCACTATACTAAATTTATTATGTTTTATGATAAAAAATTTAAAAGCCACTTTTAAAATGACTTCTAACTTATTATTACTAATAATAATGTAAAATTTATACCGTGATAATCTATAAAAATGAAACTCTAGAAATGAAACCACGTATCTTTAAATGTTATATACATATAAGTTATTCTTCTTGTTTATACATGTCTCATTTAAATATTTAATTTGATTCTAAAATTAAAATTATTAAAAATAATTTTAGAGTTATTTATATTAAATATCCCGTTTCTTTTCCATCTCACTTATCTCCTTTTCATTGAATTCCATCCACTTCAAAAATGGAATATAAATCCAACACTTCCTATAAATTTAAACAACCATTGAGTTGAATTTAAATAATTTGTGAATATATAATTTGATATATTTACACATTAACCACTGAAAATATAAGAGAAAAGATAAACGAAATGCGAAAAGGGTTAATTAAGATTTTTAAGAAAAAAGGAATACTAAAAATCAACCGACACTGAAGTGTAAACTCTATCAAATTTAAAAACTGTAAGGAAAACTTTGAAAACATGCACAAAACTTTTGAATTATTAACAGATGAAGAAAGGTTTTACGTAACGTACAGGTGAAGGAAGCTATAAAAAGAATGATTTGAAATTAAATAAGGTATGTTTCGATTCCTACTAATATATAGCTATGGAATTATTGAGCCATGTAATGATAACTTTTGAATCGTAGATGACCATTAATTATGGCCAACCAATAATTGCATTTGATATTTATACGTAGTGTGTGGTATAGTATGGAGGGAAAGGTACGGCTGCAAAGATAAATCGTACTCACATAATATACTATTTTTTCCATAAAATAAATACATTTTATTTCCTTTCTTATTAATACAGTGGGGTATATAGTATTTGTACATACTCCTAATTTGAAATCACTTATACGAAAATGTCACGTAACTTAATAACAAATTACAACTTCGACTCATATGAATGTAGGTGATTGCAGAGGCTTTTTCGTTGTAATATAAACAAAACAAAGCAATTGTTTTAGAGCCGATTTAAGAACTAATTCTTTTAACAAAACGTCCCCATTCAAATATATCTCGTATTTAATTCACCAATGTTGTTCGAAGTCAACATAAAGCAAAAAAACACTGTAGAGAAAGAGCAACAATAGATGACTAATTCTTTTTTAAACATCAAATCAATACCTAATAATTCTTATCATATCATGTTATCTATAATACTTAAATTTCTTTTCTCTCACACCAAAGATAATTTTGAGATGTTTATGTGCCATAATATTTAAGGGGATCAAGTATCTTTATCATCAAAACAATGTAATATTATTCTTTGAAGACTTTCATCACTTTGTCAAAAGTATCGTCTCATCCAAAATTCTCATAAATACAATAATTTATAATACATTGTATATAATTTTTTCAGAAAGAAGTTTTGAACTTTTCTTGTCAATCGATTATAATTTTTTATCCATTTTAATTTAATTCTGCTTTTAAATATTTTTTAGTAATTTCTACATCTAAATCTATTTAAATCTAAAGGGAACGAATTTAATAGTCTTTTATTTTGTTCTTGTTTTTTCAACGTATGAAGAACCTCCAAATAATACAATAAATATAATAAATACTAATTTCTTATACCAAATACTGAAGTGAACTTAAACACCAGCCTTTTTAATTTACAAATTATATTGCTCATTTCAGATACAACTTTTTTTTTAACTTTTTAATAAGATTTTATTATATTTTATTTCCATAAATTTGTTTAATGACTTTTTAATATAATACATAAAAAATATATAATATGGGAAATAACATATAAACATTAAATTTCAAAGTAGTTATAAAAACTCTTGAGTAAAAAAATTAAAAACACATTAAATAAAAAAAAATTAAATTAAATATAAGTCCTTGGAAAATATAACTACAGAAAAATTGCTTATTGAGATTGATCCGATGGTTTATAAGTTTAAAAAAATCAGTCACTAAGATGATTAGAAACTAAGTCAGATTATAAATTTAAAATAATTAAAATTTTGGTCTATAAAAACTAGTCACTGAAATAATTAATAACTAAATTAGGATATAAGTTTAAAATAATTAAAATTTTGGTTGTTAATTTTAAAGATTAATTTAGTGACTCGATTATATATATGGAGGTGGATTCGCAGCTTGCTGTAAAAAGGTCTAAGGACGAGATACACATTTAAGTTTATCAGTTGGTAAAAGCTTGTCAATCCATCCATACAGGTTCGTGGCCGCAAGGGCCGAGGATAAAGCGTGGACTGATTGGTGGAGTCCCGCATTAATTTATTATTATTATTATTATTATGTAATGTAGTTTGTATATTAAATATGATTAAATAGTTTTATTCATTATTTTATTAATATTATATATTTATAAGTATAAATTTAGATTTAATTTAATGGTTATTTTAATATATTTTTTTATAGTATATATATTTGTTGTAAATAGTAGATCATTATTCTTTAACTCTTTTTTTTAATTGTTATACTTGCAATAAAATTTTATTTTTATACTTCTTAATTTTTTTAATTTATATGAGTGGTCTGCAAACTTTTATACAAGATGAGTGAGACCTATAAATGTTATGTGAACCAACCAACACACCTCACCTTATTTTGGCTAATCAAATTCGAGCTCACCTTATTTTGGCTAATCAAATTTGAGATAAGTTAAAATAAGCGGATTAGCCCGCATTGCTACCCTTATTTGAATATTTATTGAGTATCAATTAATTATAATTTGAATATCAAACTTTTTAATTTCCAAAATAGTTTCTAAGTTAAAAATGAAATGTTTTATTACTTTTATATTAATTTTTTATTTAATGAATTTCTAGTTGTGATTTAATTGAAGTATTCATAGATATTGTAGGTAGAGATGAAATAAAAATTCACAATCTAATAAGTTATACGTTTTTGTTTAACTTTGATTTTCAATTTTCATTACTTTAAGTAAACTGACTTGTTAATACCCAACTGACGACAAAATGGAAAAGTTCAATTTCTTAGCCAATTTCGAAAAGTATAAAATTTATATAAGTTTTTTCTAAAATGCAAATAGAATCCATTGATCAAAGAAACGGTTTGTCAACGAGACATGAAAAACCCAACCGAAGGTTTTGTAAGTACTTTTAATGTTATTTTCTTATTAAAATTAAAATATAAGTTTAATGAGCTAGGCAAAATTTTAATACAAACCTTTTTCTACACAAATCATTAAAGTAAAATTGCAGTTAGAGAACTTCGTCTAAATATTCTTATATGTGGAACAATACTTTACTTCCATTTTTTAGCCTCTACAGTTTTTTTCTAAAAACACTATAATTTGTTAAGAATGGTGGTTTTGAAAGCTTACAGCTACACAAACAGCAAAGAGTTTATACGCCTCTTTCGTAGCCTCTTATTTCTTGCATGCTTTTTCATTCACATGTCCGATGGGGGATGATTTAAATGAACTCTGAGAGTTATAACTTCAAGCTCAACTATCAACCAATTTGATCAAACTCCCAAACTAAAGAAGTCACCTAAGTGGTTGAATTACATTAAATACTGGCTACTCCAGAGAGTGATCCATAACATGCATTAAATCCAGAGGTTACAGTTACCTAAGCAATTAGCCATTATCACATCTTTAGCTTCTTCAGCTGTCACTTCTCACACAAATTAAATTGCCAAAGCAACATTAAATCCTCAGTACTTTCATGGGACTTGTAAATCGCTTCTTTCTTTGTCAAACATACACGATTTTACTCATTCATCCAAATAAAACACATAATCTTCATTTTATGGCTTTTATGAGGCTATTTGGTCAATTCAGAACCTGAATTAAAAAATACTTATGATTGCTTGTCGAATTATTTTCTACCCATACATGGCTTGTGGGTTTATGTGTGATTCCATTAGTCCATGATCGATATATAACTTACGTTAATAAAATAAAGCAAATATGAAAAATTCCAGACAGTCAGAGATGAATGTCAAAAGAAAGAAGAAACTCTTCTTTATGAATTACCGACCACATGTACTTTATCAACAAGACAGATAGTTCAGTTTAAATATACATAAGAGAAGGAAAAACACACTTCTGAATTCCAAACAAATGAGCCAGTTACCAACTTCTCAAGTACTGTAAATAAAAACAATCAAACACAGACTCCCACTCTATCATTGCATACGTGAAATTATGAATGCAATATTGTACTACTAATAGAGTACTTTCTGATTCTTCTTCAAGGATTATGCCGTTGCGTATAAATATAGTCAACGTGAGCAGCAAGTGTTCTCTTCATCAAGCATTCATCCTCTCCAAAACCTTCACAGCTCTCATCAACCGCCTCAACTCTCTGCAAAATATGACATCAATGAATATCATATAGTATTTAACCGCCACCAATATATATTAAATTAGAAAAAAAGAATGACAAAAATAAGGAATAACTCTAAAATTACTCCAAGTATAATTAAAGTTGAACCAACCTGTTGGTGCGGTTTTGTCAAAGATTCCTGGTGAAAAGCTGGCTCAGGGCGTATGGCATGGGAGAGCATGAAGAACAGGAACAGGGTGAAGAACAAAGCTGTGAGCTTGGTCATGTTGGCAGAGAAGGATGAAGAGTTTTTAAGATGGGAAAAGAAATAGAGGGTGTTTGAATGGAAGAGGGAGTGAGAGAAGGAATATATATAGAGATAAGGAAGCAAATGGAAGTGTGAACTTTGAAAGTGAGTTATTTATTGTAGCTCGCAATCAAAGACCAAGGGCATCGAGGAACCACTGTGAAACAAGGGGATACATAAATAAAACCTCAAACACGCTTTTCTTTTCTTTTTTGTTGAATAAAGTTGTCAATGGACAGTCAGTCACATGAATATTGAACAGTGGATAAAACCGAGAAAGCAACCTAGGACAAAAAAGAAAGGTTAGATTGGAACTTCCGTAGGGTTGGAAAATTTGTTACGGGATGGCTTGGAAATTGATTAAAGAATTAAAAAAATTATTATATTTTTAACGTAGAATTTATTGATAAAATTAAATTATTTCGTTACCAGTAGTTTTGTCAAGAGAAGTGTGGTCCATTATAAATTTAAATCATTATGTTTTATTTGAATGGTTAGGATTTTATGAAAATACAGATAATTTTCTACTAAAGTCGTCATGCGACCACGGAATATGTGTGGATACATATATATTCTGAATATGATATGTGTGGATATTTTAAATTAAATACCTTTATTAAATGTGTATGATAAACAATATAAACTAAAAATTTCTACAATTTGACTTAGTAAGGTTTATCATATATATGTTATAAGCCTATAAACTTTTATTAAAATAATAACATTTTAACTAGTGCATACTTGGTTACTACTTTTAAGGTTTATTTTTATTAAAACTATTAATTCGCAATATATTTTCTCTCTTAGAAAAACATATGAGGTTTGAAAATCAAGTCTATAAAACTGTAATTTGATCACTAATAAAAAGAAAAAGTGCATTATACTGCTCTCACTAATTTGCTTATTTTTGTGATCAGGATGGTCACTGAATATGATATGTCTTGCGTTTTTATATATTGTGCCCATAATTAAGTTTTAAAGATTACTTTTGTAGTCATTAATGTTAAAATTTATTGAGTATTCCTCGCCACAAGAACATGCAAATGATTTGGGCAGGAAGTATTTGGTTATAATGGTAAGAGGAAGAAACAGAGCCATGCATTTGTTTGTCTGAATCTAGAATGTGTATATAGAATGATGCATTAAGTGTGGTGACATCTCATGATCTCATGCATGGATTACGGCTAATCACGCAGATCAGCATGAGGACTTTTCAAAGGTGTAGTGATGGCATCAATTAATTCACATCCAGATTCACGACAAGCGTGTATCACCCGTTTGGAATCTTGTACCGTTTTTCATAACCGTTGGCTATACGAGATAGAGGGCGTGGTGCATCTAGAATTCCCCAGATATCGTTGCCATGCCATTCATACTTCCTACGTTATGAATGAGCTAATATTGGGTCATCATGATATTAAAAATATTTTTTATATGTAGAAAAATAAGTTTTTTGGTAAGGTATAATTTAAGCTTTATCAAATTCCATAAATCATTAGAATGATGATGTTGTAATTGTGAATAGTTTTTTTTGTTTCCTCTTTTGCGATTTAAATAAGTAGAAATATCAAATTTTAGTTTTATAAGTGATGCATTGCATTTCATAATGTGGCTTGGATGACTTTCATTACTAGTTTACTTGCATTCTCTTTCGTTGACTCGACCTTCATGTTGGAATGCCACTTCCAGCTCGCTCGTATCAACATAACGAAAGTCACAGCATTGTGAGCAAATTCTTAGACAACTTCTGGCAAAATATAATGCATCCCTATAAAGTGACCATTTCACAGTTATCTCTTCACAAACTTCTAGTTTTCAATTTCTGTCCGACATGAATCCATTTTACTCCCACGCCTTTTGAGTTACGTTTATGAATAATTATTATTAGGATCAAAACTTGTTAGTCATAGTCTCCTTGCACCATTCCTGATTTTAAGCAACACTTACATCGTAACGTTTGAAAAATTATTATTTAAAATAGAAATGAGTAATAATTGAGTTGTTGAAGTGTAAGTTTATTTGCCTTCAGGTTATAATATATAATAAAATTGTTGTATGTTTATTTTAAACAAGGTGAAAAAAAGTTTAGATAATTAAAGCTTGCTTTAAGTTAAGCTTTTGAAATTGTAAGTATTTTAAAACACGTTTAATTACTATTTCAGCCAACTGTTAATAAAACCTGATTATCTTATATGAAGTTTTGGAAATGGTAATATTTTAAAACACGTTTAATAAAGTTGTCTTCAGTGTTATAATTGAATTGTAACATTAGGAAACTCATCCTGACTAATATTGAAGATGCGCTTAGTGCTTTAAAACCCTTCTTCCCATCTCGCTCGTTCACACTCCACATTCTGCTCCGCTTGTAGAGTAGTTCCTATACGTCCTATTGTAATTTTTTCACTTGTGGTTAAAGCAATTGTGAATTCTGTTTATCCTGATATGCTTCGGTTGTTTTTGAATATGGAAGATGAGTAGATTACAAAAAAATAAAAAAATTAGAATTATCAACATCCAAAATTCAATCCAGGTCTTCTCAACAACTTAACAAATAGACCACAAAAACTTTTCTAATATTATAATTATAATTTCAATAACTAATAATAATAATGTTATTATTATTATTATTAATATACTTATTTTTTTATTATTATTGTTAATATTATTATTATTATTATTACAATTATTATTATTGTTATTAGTATTATTATTGTTATTAGTATTATTATTGTTATTAATTTTTAATTATTATTATTAGTATTATTTTTTAATTATTATTATTATTAACAATCTTAATAAAATTTTAATTAAAAATTTTATGGTAATTTTTTCTGCTGATAAATCTATCATTAAACTAATCCAAAATAATTTTATCATTAAAATCCGTCAATAATAACATTTTATAAATAAATAAAATGTTGTTAATAATTTTAATTTTTCTTATAATATTGACCAAGTAAGCCCATATATTTACTGTTATGTTTTTCACTCCCTACATTGTTTTTTCTTTTCCAATAGTACTATGTTACGATGGGTATTTAATTTTCTTCATTGTTTGTTTCTCTTTTCCAACAATAGTACGTTGTTGATGTGTTAGATCAATATTGCAGCATCCATCGTTTACTGTCTGATGACATCTTTGGGGAGAATAATGAATTTTGAATTTATAATTCTTAATGCGAACACTGGATGTTGGCCACTGGAGATGGAAAGTTGTAACTTGTGAGATGATATGAAAGAGTGGTTGAAAAATAAGGAAAGGACTCATGTTGACAACCAATATCAATGATATCACCACTTATTTAATTATTTGTCATTACTTTTAGATTTTTATTTCATTGTTTTATATGTTTTCCTTTTTGTGTTTTTTTTATGATGTATTTTAATATGTCCTACTTTTGGTTAGTTTATGTTTATTATTACCCTTGATATTAATTGCTAGTTCTTTTCCCCTACAAAAATCTGCATCACATTTTAATTGTCTTTTAGATTCTATCAACGCCTACCTCTTTCGGCAAAAGATTAAAGCCCTAGGGGAAATTCCGACAAGTTGTCAAACATTAACACTTTTTTTCCAAATATTACAGTTTAAGATTATTATACAAATAATAAAAACAACAATATTTTTTTTTGTTAAGAAAAGTTGCTAAAATAATATCCTTTTTTTTATAAATACATTATTTTAAATTAGAAAGATGAAATAATTGATTTCAAGATAAGAAAAAAAATAAGTTTTGAGGACATCAATTATTTTATAACTTTTTACAATAATTAAAATTGTAATTATTTTAAAACAGAAATATAATCTGACATAAGATTTCTGAAAAAAATATGAGATGAGATTTGTTAGATAAACAAGCGGACTTGAAACATCAGATGCTAGATCATATATTATCAATAATATTGTATTTTGCAAAAATAGTGAGGCTTTTTTTTATCACATACGAAATTCTAAAGGAGAATCATCACAACATTCCATTCCATGGGCCAGTTAAATTTTTAAACGATTTCTGAACACAAAGTTGATCAACGGGCAACACTAGAACGAGGAAAAACTGTAAATAATATATTTAAATTAAACTATATGCATAGACATGTTTGATGAGTGATGTTGACCCGGGATGGTTTGGTGATTATATAAAACGAAAGGAATTTATGGTAAACAAAAAGACAGAAGAAGAAGAAAGGAATTTAATTGAAGAAATGAGAGATCCTTTTTGACTATGTTTGCGCTGTGTTTCGTAATGAGGTCTTCCTCCACTGGAAAGAATTTATTGATTAGAGGAATATCTTTGAGTGTTAGTTAAGGTAATTGAGGAGAGTTGGGGAGATTTGGTGTGCCTCAAACTATTTAGTGTCATATAATGGGGTCTTCCTAAACAAAAGTTGAAGGCATATGAGTCAAAGGGGAATTTTTCTGATGAATTTTTGTTGTTAAAAACTCTTTTGTGTTTGTAAGTAGGAATTGGGTTGGACAATTATTGGTGTACGTGTTTGCTTCGAACTCAAACTAAGGTCAGAACCTTGTCAGTCGGCAAATACATCTTAATAACCCAAATCTGCTGCCAAAACTAATTTCAGTCACCAATCATTTTCTTTTTATAAATTGAACAGAGATATAATGAAAGTTATGAAAATAAAATGTGTATCTTATGATGTTTAATTTAAATGAAACCATTCTATATTTTTATTTTTATTTTCATTATTTTATTCTTTTATTTAGATTTTTCTTTTACCATTTTTGTGCTTTGAAATCATTAATAGCTTCTCAAACTTTCATCAAATATCATTTCTATCTATATTACATAAAGTTATCAGAATTATAATGTCAATCTATTTAATATCATTTTACTCTAAATTAGATGTTTAATATGATTTATATCAAACTTAATTTTTAGTATTTTTCAAAATTAGTTTATGTTTATCCATCTCGAGGTTTTTTCTCCTTTTTTTTTCTTTTAATTTGGCTTCTACACTATGCAATGGAGCTGCAATTTAGATTAAATGGCTCCTCTAATACATTCTATAAAATTGCTAATATTTTAGTGATTTATAGAAAATTATGTAAAAAATTACTGAAAATATCATTAAGAAAAACAAGTAATTATGGATTTCTTTTAAGTAATAATTTATGACAATTTTTTTATTTAAATGAATTAAAAAATTAAATCAAATATACATTTATTACTAAGCTACACTAAGTTTTTTTTAATTTTTCACCGTTTGAAGTCTTGTTTATGTGACTAGTGGATACTTACGTTAACAAGAGTTTCATGTTTGTCAACGTCATCCAATATATGATACCACCTTATACATCACCTATAAAAATTCATGCAAATCACCCAATTAACACCACTTATCAAAGTTAAACCTTATATACACAGATACGATCTCATGTATATATGTATACAAGCTATCCATGAAAAATCCACCGACCACAACTGGTTACTCAAAAAACGTATATATCATGCATAGATCATATAATGCATATTAACATTAGTCATATATCAAAACCACATATAATTAATTTCATCTTTTATATATTATATCACAAAAAAACATGTATAAAAAATACTAAATATATAGAAACATAAAGCATATCATCATCATTTCAGCACATCGTTGCATCTTGCTTGAATGACTTTATCCACATATACAAGACATCATCCATTTCACTTAAATGTAACCTTTGTCGCTTGAGCAAATTGTAACCCAAGAGCAACACTCCTTTAGACTTCTCCTCACTCAATTGACCATCTTGTTGCTTGAGCATTCATCGCTTGAGCATTATCGTCAACACTTGAGTGACCATCATGTTGTTTAAAAAAATCTAACAAATTCTAAAAGGCTCACTCACCGTCTTAAGATGGTTGAGCGTCTAACCCATGCTTGAGTGCCCGTTACACATGTCACATATTTCCTTGTGCGATGACATTGTGTTCAAAAACAACGTTTGAACCACAAACAATGTCATTGAGTGTTCTATTCAATACTTGAGTGATATGCTTCCATATAAGAGAGAATTATCTTAGCCCTTCTCTCGCTCATATTGCAAGCCCTTGCTTAAGTTATACACCACATTACTTGAGTGATGTAAGGCGTTGATGCAATCAATGCACACAAAGTGAGGGGTGAAAATAAAAACTTATCGAAAGGTGTAGTTTAAAAGATGTTGGGCTTAAAAGTGAGTTGAAATCTTTTTTAGTTTCAAGAACAAAGATATAAACATTGAGCTTAAAAAAAATGGATTAGAAGTCTTCATTTTCTCCTTTCTTTAGAACAATAGGCAAACATATATTTATCTTCATTCTTCCTTTTTTTTTCTTTATTCCTTCTTCTTTTCTCTAAGTTTCATACACAAACTCTCTTATTTATTTTGGCGATATAAGTGTGCAAGATTGTAAATGTAAAACATCCATCTTTAGACTTTACTTTAGTTAAAAAAATTTCTTTTTTCATTCTCCTTCTTAAGTTGAACTCATTAGGGGTGGGAGGTTTCTGGGATGCAACAATTTTTAATAATTTGACTTTAGGATATTTGTAATTAGGTTTTCACATTAACAACAAATAGTTAATTGTATTTACACTTTTCATCGACATAGTCCCTATTTGTTATAGATCCAAATGCACTTGTCATCTTTGCCTTGCGTGCTTTAAAATTTGCTTAAACCCTTAACCGAACTGTGCATGATTTCAATTTTGTAATATATGCTTTGTAGAGGAAGGTCACATGACTATTGTGTCTTACCTTAATTGATATTCTTTGTATATACACTTTGTAGAGGAAGGTCACATGGAGGCCCGAGGATGAGGAAAAAGTTAAGAAAAATTTTAATTCCAGGGCTTCTGATAGACCTTTAGAAATGTTTAAACTTGCTAGACAAGACGGTAAGAAGCCCGATTGGATTAGCAATAATGTCTGGAACAACTTACTAGAAAAATGGAATATGTCGGCCAATCGATCTAAGTGTCAAACAGCTTTGAAAAATCGTCTATCTGATAAAGGTGGTAGTTTGCACACCGAAGGATCGATTAGTGTTCATGAACATGCCATACGTATGGTATGACTTCTTGAATATGTTGCTATTTAATTATGATCTTTAGATTTCCTTCTAATTATTTACTTTGTGATGCTTTTGTTTTTAGGCAGAGGCGTTGGGTCGATTAGTGCATGTAGACGAAGTCTTCGAACAAACACATAGAAGAAACAACACTAGAGAGTTCATCGATGATCGATTTAGGCGTACTTATGTGAGTTTCCTTCATTACATCTAACTAAAAAAATTTACTACTTATATGACAAACTACTTTGTCTTTACAGGAAGATTTTGAGAGAAGATTTTCTCAAGCACTGTCTGAGTCTACTTTTACACCGGGAGTCTCAGAATGCAGTTCCCTAGACCCTGCTAAGGAGGAAAGACTAAGAAATACATGTTAGTTAAAGGCTACCGGTGGAAGATATAAAGGCTGAGTATATGGAATTGGGCAAGTCAAACGTCATGATGTATCTATTCAAAGTTTCATGTAGTAGACACAAGCATGCTCCTGTAAGCAAGTTGAATCTGAAGAGATTGATCGTTTGAGACAGCGACTTGCAACTAGTGAGGATCGTTTGTCCACTAGTGAGGACCGCTTGTCCATAGTGAGGAGCAAATTCGTCAGATGAATTCCCCGATTCCAAGCATTTATTGGTGCAGTCCTCCATTACCTACATCCTTTAGTAGCTGCAGCTGACCAAAATATTTGACAAGAAGATCATCATCATCAAACCGAACAGTAACAACATGACCACCAACAAACTGACCAGCAAAATGAAGAACCACGAGGAGATCACCCATGATCGCTATAATAAGTATTAGTTTGTATGAGAATGAGACACGACTTAGGATAATTTTGTTTTCATTTTAATCTTTATTAACTATGTATGATTTTCTTTACTATGATGTAGACTATGCCTAAATTTTAATTTTGATTGTTCTAGATTATGACAACTTATCCTATTTTACAACTGCTTCAACAATTTATAGTTTATGAACTGCATATGAACTGTTTATGAACTTTCTAGATTGGAGATTTTGATTATGTATTACCAGATATTCGTAAGCCATATAAATAAAATTGATACCTAAATCTGTCTGTATAATTACATACGAAAAAATTCATATTTAATTACTTATGGATATTTTTGTATATAATTACTTACGAATATTTTCGTATGTAATTGCATATGAATTTTTTGTACGTAATTATATACGGATATTTCTATATGTAATTACATACAAATATTTTTTGTACATAATTACATATAGATAGTTTTTGTACATACATACAAATATTTATGTATGTAATTACATATGGATTTTTCTATATGTAATTACATATAAAAAAATTTGTATGTAATTACATACGGATTTTGAAATCCGAATATAACAGTTAATTACGAAGGTTTTACATATAAATTTTTGGTCGTATATAATCCGTAGATAAATTCAAATTACATACAGATTTTTAATATTATATACGAATTTCGACTATATGTAATTCCCATTTTTTTTTATAGTAATTGAATTTCGTTTAAATGGTTTGAGCAATATTTAACTTGAGAGTACTTCAAACACTTTAAAAACTAATAATCTTTTTTCAAAAAAATTTCATTCTTATAATGTTTAAATTCTTTCCAAAATTAAAAATTAATAATATTCGAACTCATGACCAAAAACTATCAATACCAAACAACAATAGTACTATACTGAAAACAATAGTTTGGAAATCTAACATTTTTCACAAGATTTTCTTTTTTATTATGTTTGAATTCTTTCAAAACTAAAAAACAGTAATATTCCAACTTATGATGTCAAAATTATCGATATCAAACCATAATCATATTACATAAACATCTATGATTCACATATTTCAAATTTCACATATTCTAAAAACAGTAATATTCCAACTCATGATGTCAAAATTATCGATATCAAACAATAATCATATTACATAAACATCTAAACATATATGATTCACATATTTCAAGTTTCACATATTCTATTAATCAAAATTATTATCACTATACAAAATTGTAATATTACATTTCCTTACTTAAATTGAAGTATTTCTTTCACTTACAGAGTCTTTATAACTTTCCAATCACCTTAATCACCCCATTTAAGTCTCCAGAAGTAATCATACACTAAAAACTCTTTCCTTAACATATTTTTCGAAAAGAAAATAAAGGACTAAAACTTACATACTTTTTTTTTTTTTACTTACTGGAGCCAAATTTTGATAAGTAAAACAAAATCAACATTTCACTGTCTCTAGATAGGTCAATTTGACAAGAATCCATCGATTATTATTTCATTTAAAAATAAAGAAAATATAAAGAGAAAATAATTTTCTAAATTAAAGATTTTAAAATAAACTAAAAAATAAATGTCTACTTTTTATTTATAACGATAAAAAAATCATTTCAAAATTTAGTAAATTATTATCTAGTATTACATCCTCATATATGACGAGTTCGATTTTTACCCACATGACATTGAAGGCAAACTTAAATATGATTGTTCTGCACTAATTTTGCTTTATAATATTTATGTGAACCAATTTTTGTTTAGCACCTAAACTATATTCTACTGAACTTAGATTTTATAATTTGAATGTAATGGACTATTTATTACAAAAATAAGAAGATTAAAATTCATGTAAGATATATTGGTAAAAATTAAATAATAATCCAATTGCAAGTTCTATTAATCTAGTTACTGGTTTTAGTTTAATGTGATCTAAATCGATCCACTAGCATCCTTTTTTAAAGTAAGTTTCTTTTAGCAAAAATATTTTTGTGTCACATTCATTTATTTATACTTCAAATTTTTAAAGCATTTATTCAAAAGTAGCTACAAGTTTCAACACATCCATCATGATTATGGTATTCTGATGGATTTCCCTACCTGTCTGTTGAAGCTTTGACTACTAATGCTTCATCAATGCGAATCTGGCCACACATCTTTAGGTTCCAGTTTGATGGAACTTATCAATTACTTGCTTATAATATCATATATCCTTCTAATATGACTAAAAATTGAATTACTAGCTCTGTTTTCACCGACCAAGGAGCCTCAAGATAGGAGCTTGAAGAAAGCATTAACATGTAACTCAGAAAAATTGGTTGATAAAGAAAACTACATAAAACCATCACAAAAGTTTAACATATATACGAATAAAAATTCTTATAAAAATTACATACTTAATATTTAAAATTAAAATTACATATAAAATTTTACATATAAATTTATATTCAAATTTTTACGTATAGATTTTACATTTAAGTTTTACGTTCCAATACATATTCATACATATATAATACTATATTATTATCATTATTATTATTAACATTATTGTTAATATTATTATTAATATTAGTATTATTATTAAAATGACTAATAATATTATTAATATTAATGTTAATATAATATTGTTATTGTTAATATTAGTATTATTAACATTATTAATATTTTTTGTTATTAATAATAATTTTAATAAATATTATTATTAATAATATTATTAATACTAAAATCAATATCGATATTATTAATGTTAATATTATTTTTAACATTAATATTATTTTTAATATTATTATTATTGTTATTATTGTTATTACTATTAATATAAATATTAATGTTATTAATTTTTTATTATTAATATTATAATTATTAATTATAAAAATTGTAATTATTATAATAATAATCATCATCATAAGAATAATAATAACTATTATAAAATATTAGAAAAAATAATCTAATCTAAAGATAAATCCTGTATGTATGTATAAAATTTGGATTTGATTCCTACTTTCAGTAAATAGTTAATAATACTAATAAAATATATGTAAATTTCATTTTTTTTAGTATAAAACGGATTGGTTTAAAATTCTTTGTGCATTTCCCTCTACCAAGCTTATTTGTTTTTCTACTTGCTCATCTATCAATGTTGGATAGGATAAGATAAGGACGACACTGAAATTCGAATCCACCTATAAAATGAAACATGAATTATACCTCAAGATGGTATGCTCAATGGCAAGCTTATCTTTAATATAGCCAGGTGTTTCAGGCATGTTCTATAATTCTAATTTATTTTGATTCTTTTTTTGTGAAATAACATTTCATTTGATGTTGGATTATTATAAGTATCCCTTTCAGTACATATTACAAAAGTCAATGATCACTGAGGATTCTCTTCCACCCACGTAGAGATTTAGATGTGAACATGAATTAATTTGTTCAAGTGAGGAACTTGTATATGGCTAGTCAATTTTTTTGCGATCATGACTCATTAAGGTGTGAATTCAAAAGAAGTCAGAAATTTTACTCTTTTCTCCTTATTTATGTGTATGTTTTTTCTCCGATGGAGCCCACTAAAAGAAGAATCATACAGAAAATGGGGATAGCCTTGAAGAAAATGTAGTAATGTACTTTTCTGCATGGCCTACTACGGAAATATTAGATAGCTCCTGAGTTATACAAGAAGACGCAGATGTCTATAATTATAAATTCTGACTTACACTTGGAATTTATTGGTATGATGCGTCATAAGTTAACAATTTGTAAAGTCCGAGGAGAAAATCCCTTGGTTACACTTCACGTTTAGAACCATACATAAGAGCCCTCACAGTGTCAAAAAAGTCACTATTCACATGATTTTTTTTTTTTTTTTTTTTTTTTTATGTTCACAAAGTGAATGTTTGCTCATCAAATTTGTTATGTTGTTGCTGGAAGAGATGATAATCCACTCACTTAACCAAACTTTTTCAAGAATGATTTTTCTCTCAAATCTTTAAGTTTTCATTTAAAAAAAATGAGTGATAGCTATTCAACTATAAACAAATATGACTTTACTACGTTAATATATTAATTTGCAAATTGAATAAAGCGCATACATATATATATATATATATAATGTTATTAGTTAATGTATGGTAATGTACTTATCAAATATTGAATTCAAGTGCATATCTAGAATTTAAACACAATATTATTAGTTAAATTAGAATAATATCATGTCAAATCATCCATGTTTATCCTATATTGGATAAGGGTGACAATATTGAATGGATCCAACTGCCTAACCCCTAAAAAACGAAGTATGGTAGGTGGGCTTTTTCGTAATGCACACCAGTGATTACTGCTTATATTCATATATTAATAGCAGACAGACTAAAATACCATCCTCTGCTACACCATGTTGTCCCCGTTGTCATGGTGTCTTCTTCTTCATTGGACCTCCACCTGCATTTCTGTTCTACATTGCGATATTTGAGAAGAAGAAAAAGAGAATAAAATGTTGGGTTTGATAGAAAATTTGTTTTGAAAAATCCGTTTTGAAAATATTCAGGGTTTAGAGTTTAAATTCTAAAATATTTAAGATATTTGGAAAAGCTTGTTCTAGAGATAATCTTCTAAAAAGCATCTCATACCAAAAAAGCTTGTTTCGAAAAGCATTTGATATAAACTGAAAATCTTGTTCCAAAAAATGTTTCAAAAGTTCTGTTTTAAAAATCTTATTTTAGAAATTCTGGAAAGCTAGTTTCGAGGAAGATTTCTGAAAGAGTCACCTTTATGAAGGGTATAATTGTCATTCTAATAATTATGAGGATGAAGTTAGTAATTATACGGGGTGCAGGAAGTAAAAGCACAGTGATTCAATATACGAATATACCCAGACCACCCCATCAATGCAGTATTCAATGAACTAACGATGCTCAGCCCAAACCCATCAAGCAATAGGTAAGACAGCCTATCTGCTGGACAAATATTATTATGTTCTTTTTCAAAAATAGTTTTTTACTATTTAGGATCACTCGTTAGGGAGGTGATGCTTAATGCCATAAATAAGCCAATATAATTGACATCAATTTATTTATGGTTTTTGTTTGTTTTTCCAAAGCACATTATTTTATTATTATTGGTTTATTTTACGAAGTTAATTCCTCTAATAAAAATATTTACGTTTAAATTTAGACTAAATTATTAATATGTTTTAGGTTTTTAATTAAACCTGTCACTTTAAATTAGTATCCTAAATAAAAAGGTTTAATTTGTTTTTCCATTTTTGTGGATGGACCCGCAACCCGTTTTAAACGGTACAACTAATAACATGAGGATCATTCCATCCCAATTGGTTTTAATTAGACGGTCAAGGGACAACCCACTTTGTGATCTCTAAACAATTAAACCTGAATTTTAATTAAATAAATAATATGTTTGCTCACAACCCCCTTTAAATGTAATAATTAAGACTTCTAATAAATATATTTTTATTACAAATAATAAAAACGATGTTGTTGAAATTACGATCAGATACGCTATTTATGTTTCAACAAAAAATTGTATTTTTAACTAGTACTTTTAAAAAATTTATATATTACTTAAAACAAAAACATCAAATAAAAAATCCCATTTTTAATATACTTAGGCGAGATTATTTTTTATTGTATAAAAAAACATTCTTTTGTGTTAACATATTAAAAACTTTGTCTTTAGTTACAATAACAGCCTAAACAATTTAATGTGTTGAATAATTGAATTAATTAAACTCCTAAAGCTTTGGTTTTGAATAGTCGGGTGCAAAGGACAAAAAGCAGAACCTCAACTGTGCTATACTTTTCTTGCTATCAAAGCCCCCAATAAGCAGCATCTTATCGTGCCCAAAAGCAGTGACAAAGCCACGAATTTTCTTATTCCAAACCCCCCAACACTCACTATACTATACCCTTTGTCGTAGGCGCTAGGAAGCTTCTTAGTCACAGATTAAATGAACTAATCACATAATTTCAATAAGCATTACACGGTTCCACCAATCTTGGTAAAGAAAAATAAATCAGTGAATGAAAGTATGAGCTGCACCGGGACACGCTTTTCCAGAGGGAGAGGGTTCAAGAATTCCCCATGCACGTGTCAAAAGCTTGATGGGGTTGCTGTGGCTGCAACTAGGCTCTGTCAAAGCTTTGTATCTGCCTTTTTCGCTTCCTTAGAATGGTGCTCTTGTTTCTATGTTGACACAAACGATGACGGTCCCGATGCCGATTCCACTTCTGCAACATCTCTCATTCTCAGCGCCGAAAAGGATGACTCTGCCACTTTCCGTTTCTTCAACCAAACTTGAACACTGCACATATTTCGACTCGGTCCACGTATATACATACGTATTCACAATCAACATCTCGCTATGCATGCAGTTGCTTGTCGATTTGGATGCATGCACGTATACATTTTATCCTTAGCTTCTTCCTTTAATTTGAAAACTACTGTACAGTATTGCCATGATTTCAAAGATAAAGCAGAAGCTTAGTTATCAAGGTGTGAACATTTGTATATATTCACGAAAGTTCAACTTGTTAGTTGTTTGTTTAGATTACATATATTGTTAATATTATGTACATATTTTTATGACTACTCATTTGTTTTCACTACCAGAGAACGGAACTAGCATCTAGAAAAACGAATTTTAAGCCAAAAGAACTTCAGCCACAGTATATATACAGGAATAGTCTGTTTAAAGTTAACAAGAAATACCAGTTGGCAGGAATCTCGATTACTTTATATCTGTGTTTTTCGGTAAACGGTGACAAGCAAGGAACCAAAAAGATGGCATGATTCATTGTTAAGAACAAAATTTTCTTTTTCTAAAATTTCTTGCTATGTGTTGACCAATTCGTAAGATTAAATTTAATGACTAAGCCTTTCCCCCCGACGTAAGTAAAGCAAATTCTTAATGTTCTTCAGAGAAGATTCCTGTTTCGTTTCATGTATTTTAATTATTTAATACCTAATCAAGCAAGTTAAGTATACTCTTTAAATAATTTTCAATGCTTAAAAAAAATAATCGTTTTTGGAAATGAGATATTTGGGATAAAAAATTACTCAAAGGTATTATATGAAGTCATTCAATTCAAAGTAGTTTTATTTTCAAAATAATAATAATGAAATAATTTTTCATTTCATTTTATAATATCCATCAAGTCAACACATTATTGGAAATTTTTTAACTGTAAAGCCAAAAATTTCTCCAAAGTTACTGTAAATAGTCTTGCGTACAAGGTTAAATGTTGCTCTATTTTAGAGTGATAAACTTAACCAATACATGTACGAGTTAGTGGCTATAATTCCATATAAGATTCTAACAGTTGGATCTAATTAAGCATCCCATTCACTCCACTTATGGCTTGTTTATAATTAAAGTAGACATTGAAGTGAATTTCGATTTTATATGAACTGGGCTAAAATAAAAAGTTTATGATGACTAAACGGAGAATTAAAATTTAGTTAGAATATGAAAAAAAAAATCAAATTCACTTTGTAACTTGACTACTAATTAATCCAGTTAATTTTTTTTGGGAATGTAATTATAAATGTTTAAATAAAAAGAACATTAGTATTGTTTAAATTTAGGGTGTCTATATATAATCAGTTAGCGATGTATTCTTGTCATAACGTAATTTTTAAAAGAGAACATTGGAATTGTAGAAAGTAATTAATTATTATTCTTTCAAAAATTGAATAGAAACTTTTTTATACTACTATAAACTGAAGTCTTTATAATGAAAAGAATCATTCCAATTTAAGGAGGTAGACATATACCAAACAAGAGAGAAACAAGACTACGAGATTTGAGATAGTGTTTTGGTTTTAGTGAAAGAGTGATCGACATTTCTTGAGAGATAGAGTAGATTTGTTGGATGATATATATTACAGGGAAGAGTTTTCAACTTGGTTTACAAAATTTATAATTTTATTTCAAGTAACGAATATTCATTGCGATATTTTGGTAAATATACAAAAGAGTGTTTAACCGTGTTAGATTTAGTTATGTTTCTACTATTTTGTAAATGGTACAGTCTTGTGTTCCCTCTTCCCATATAAATAAACCAAAATATTTAACATGTTATGTTGAAAATTTAAATTTGAAACTTAACAAAAAATCAATTTTTTTACCACTTAAAAACATATTATTTCAAAAATAATTTTATTCAATGTCAATAACTGAAAATTGACATCTCTTCGGAATTCATAATGGTGTGTAAGATATTAATGAGATAAATAAATAAAAATTAAATGAAGATATAATTTCTGGGTATATTTTATTCTTATGAAATCCTTATAAATTTTTATTTAATAGGTTATTATGAAAAAAATATATTAGTTTTTTTTATAACATGTTTTAATCATCTCTGGTGGCTATATATACAGAGCAGTCAAAAGAGAGAAAAACATATGGTCCAAGTAGGACCACATGTCGAGTGAATTCACCTAACAAAATGTAAAGATATTGTGAAGAAAGAAAGAATATATGAGAGGATGGTTACATGATTCAAGTAATCCAAATGTGTTAGCGATTTGTAAGAAATGACCAACGAAAATTCAAAGTAGGCTTAATGGCGGACACAACTTTGGAGGGCATCGTTAACTTCCTTCCTTAATTTGAATAAGAATGTTTCCTTTTTTGTGTACCTCGTGCCTCGTTAGTTCCTTGTGCTATGAAACTGGCGGCAACAAGATGAACTTGGAATACCTGGCTATAAGTGGTTCAAGAGAGAATATATATCCTGGGGGACAAACTTTCAAGCCAGGAATTTAACTGAATCTTCAAACAAGCATAGATTCTTCACACCAAAGTCCAATCAAGATTTTTCTTAAGAAAAAAAATAAAAAAGCGAGAAAGTGAGATAGCAGGAAAGCCAAATCACTGGCATGTGATAAAGAGAGATCTACAGAGATCCCAGCAAGAGATTTCCTTTCTCAATGATTGGTGCAACTGAAACTAGCTTTCCGTCTCTTTAAAAATGTTTTAATTTCAAATTTATGAATATAAAGTATGATTAAGAAAGAAATTCAATTAAATTGATTGATACTTGGTACCTTAAACCTGATTACTGTAAAAAAGGATTGAAACGAACAAGACAGATAAGGTGGGCATGTGATAAAATATCCTGCAGAGACATACTTTAGCCAAATGTGAAAAAGGAGTTCCTGTCCCCAGCAATAGTGCATTCCATTTGATCTGTTTCACTAACGTAGACACTTCAGGACTCTCCTACATGAAAATGCAATGCTTTTTAGCTGCGTTGTCAGTTTTTTTTTTCTTTTCTGTAAGATATTGTGAATGTGATATATCTTTGCATGGTGTGGAGGACTTCAAGATTCTAATTCCTTGGCACCCCAATGTCTTTCGTCCAACGCATTAGGAGGGTTGTACCCACCCAAAACAATAAAGTTAACAAAAGCCAAACCTTACCCATCACATTTTTATCTTCCTTCTCTTTTTCTCTTTTGCAGACACCACATATATCGTGTTCCTCCTTTACTTTCTTTTATATTTTTCATTATCATAAGTGGAACACATGTCAGAAGATTAAACGGAGCGTTCATATTGTATAATCTTAATTAAGTGTGGATGCTAATTGAGAAACTATCTTGAACTTAAAGGTGGATAACCATATTTTTTTCTATTTTACTTCGGTGATGTACTTTTATATATTTAAAAAACAGAAAAAAAAAAGAGAAGTAATGATGTATATATAATTGTCTTCAGAGTTATACATGATGACAAATTGTTAGGATTAAATAAGGAAAATTATCCTAATTGGTTTTCTATGATTGCATTAATGCTACTTGTGGTACCAGCGAATTATCTTTTTTTTTTTTTTTTTTTTTTTTTTTTT
>Ga0209489_104738_pt1 | contig 24698 bp, 11 predicted proteins | sample SiratrowhiteBW_FD_187527 | JGI IMG/M metagenome (GOLD analysis project Ga0209489, IMG submission 187527) | Root nodule microbial communities of legume samples collected from California, USA - Siratro white BW (SPAdes) (version 2) | ecosystem: Host-associated > Plants > Roots > Nodule | place...
AAACCAAAACCAAAAAAAAAAAAAAAAAAAAACAAAGAACCAAGTGAGTTTAGCCTTTGAAATTTCCATCCGCACATCGCGTAACACTTTCCAACAAAAAATACTGCAGGTTTTAAACTGATAGACGAACGTTACAAAAAAACATAGAAAACTACCTTTCTGTTTCGAAGCCTACCTATTAGAATATTTTAAAACATTTTCAGCTGTGACAAAAACAGCACCTTTATATTTCAAAACTGGAACTCTGTAACACTAAAAAAAACGTGTGCTCTCGCATCAGTAAAGCGCATACAGACCAAAAACACCACCAGCCAATTTCTCAAAGATGAAGAAGGGATGAAAACCCGCCAGTTTAAATAGAGTTTTCCAAATAACAATTATGTATCAAACTCAGGAACAAAACTACATCTTGAAACATAAAAATGAACTAAATTTTCAATAATCTTTCTTCGAGCGTAAGAGCTTTGTCTATTAACAACATCACTAACAGGAAACCTAACTACAACTACAAATTACGACGATCAAAACTACGACACAGTGAGCCAAAATAGAATAAAACTAAATAACGTTTCGTGATAACGAAGACTGATTTAAGAGTCGTCGTCAGCTCCAGCACCCTTGGACGAACCCCCAGCCTTCTTGGGGAGTAGGAGATTGTGAATGTTAGGCATAACACCACCGTTAGCAATGGTAACATCGCCGAGAAGCTTGCTCAGCTCTTCGTCGTTCCTCACCGCCAATTGAATGTGGCGAGGAACAATTCGAGTCTTCTTGTTATCTCTCGCGGCGTTTCCAGCCAACTCAAGAACCTGAAACATCAAATTCAAACTATCAATTGAAGCCACAATGAAAACCAAAGTCGAATCATCCAATTGTTCTTAAATACATAATTATTCGGTTAATTAGGGGAATGAAATCGAATTTCAAACCCTAGATCTAACAACATCAAGCGATAATTTATATACAGAATTCGAAGAACATGAGTAATTACCTCAGCGGCGAGATACTCGAGGACGGCGGCCAGGTAGACAGGAGCACCGGCACCAACACGCTCGGCGTACTTTCCGGCCTTAAGGAACCTAGCGATACGGCCGACGGGGAATTGGAGACCGGCTTTGCTGCTCCTGGAGGTGGCCTTCTTAGCGGCGCTGGATCCTAGGGTTTTGCCTCGACCTGCCATTGATGAACTGTGACGCGGTTACCGGAACTTGAAGGTTCGAGATGCGAGAAGTGACGGTAGAAGCAAGTTCCAGTGAGTTAGGGAATACGAGAAGAGAGTTTATTTGAAAATGAAAAAACTTTAGCGGTACCGAGATTTATATAGTGGGTGCGTAGAAATTGAACCAATGAGAGTGAATCACACGGATCGATGGTACCAACCGTTGGATTGCATCGTTATGGACCGTTCAGATCTTGTATTAGGTTGTCTTCACAGCTGGATGTGAATTACTCTAATAATTTATGCTGACCTTACCCAAAAGAAGCAACAAATTAAATAAATATTTAAGGATAACATTATTTTATTTCTTTACGAAACTTTGTGTGTTTTAATCTGTGGAATAATTCCTGAATTATGCGTGAGTGGTTTATAGACTTAAAACTAATAATAAAACATAAACTTTTTTAAAAATTCATTTTAATGAAAATCATTAATTTAAACGTCAGATTTCTTGTAATTTAGTAAAGTTGAACCGTGTCATGTTGACGATACTAATTGTGACGATGGCAATGTTTTAAATAAAAAACATTAATTTACGTTATGAATTTCGTTAATATAGTATTTTATTATTATTCTCATCATACTTGTAATAGTTTAATGGTCCTAAATTCACATCACACGTATTAAATATTATTAATTTATGATATTTATTTAGAGAATTATTTATTTATGATATTTATTATAGATATACTATCTCGTATTAAAATAATTTAAGTAGGTTAGACTAAATAACTAATGTATAACCTTATTTTACTGGTAAAAGAAATTAAACAACTTGAAACCACCAACTTTCATTTTAATTTTATATCAAATAAACAAAAACTCTAATTAATAAAATATATATATATATATATATATATATATATATATATATATATATATATATATATATATATATATATATACACACACATATTATCCAAAAAATATATATTTGTATCCTATCAATATCAATATTGAAATTTTTAGTTTTCAAAAAATATAATTATATTTAAATTATTTATATTCTTATAATTCTCAAACTAATTTGATAACTTTATTGAAAATTGTATAAAATAAATATAAAAAGTAGATAAAATTATGTGTTTTATAATATTACATATTTTAGAAGTTTATGTACCATTTCTATTTCTTATGAGTAATAATATTATAATTTGACCATGCTTTAAAAACGAGATAATTTTCTTGATTTTTTTTCTCACTCTGATTATAAGTTCTAACTTGAGTTATACACAAGAGTTTATCTTGATAATGAAATGCTGATTAACTTATATTTAAGAATGACTTAAGTTATGTTTGAGTGGCAGTTGAAAAATAATTCATCGGTTGAATAATATCACAACCAAAAGCATTATTTTTCAATCAATAAAATATCTAATTTCAAGTTAAATCCCTATATTATACTCAAATACTTCCAATACTTTAATTTTGTTGATAATCTAAACATCAACTCCATATATACTTTGCAATTATTCTCACTGATAGATACAAAGTTATACAGTTTACATGTTTATTAAATCATCGACAACATTTTTCTCACATCTAAATGATTATTCCATTAGTTAGATGATAATATTAACTTCCTCCCCTTTTATTCAAAGTAAAATGTCTATATTAATAACATTTCTCGTTTCTACCTCCTCACGTATGTAAACTAACAAAACAACAATATCTTAGTAATTATGTAAATTTAAAGTTTAAAGAAATTAAATTATTTAAAGAGATAAAATTTTAACGAAATAAAGAATAAAATATTATAGTTTATTTATAATTTTTCTATTCTTTTATATTTAAAATTCATCATTTTTTAAAAACTTGAGTCTTAGCATTCTCTTTAACAACAAAACATTTTCGTCCTTAAAAAATTACTTACCAAAATAAAATATAAGAATATAAATATCTTTAAAACAATTTCTTTCTGCATTTTTCATTATTTTAACAACATGTAAATATCTTTAAAACTCGAATATAAATTAAAGAATGTTATAGATTTAAAAAAAAAAACTACATTTTAAAATTTATTAAATTCATATATATATATATATATATATATATATATATATATATATATATATATATATAATTATTGAACCATTAGTATAACTTTCACATTTTTAGTTTTTTTAACTGACTTGATTTGACTCTTAATACTTATAATTTTTTTTCTTTTAATAATAATGTCAAAAGTATGGTAGATGAGTGATCTGGCTTGTTATGATTACAGTTTTTACAATGATATTTTTACTTTAATTTATAAAAGCGGGAACAAAAACTACTTAATATTGAAAAAATTGAAAAATCAAATTTTTTTATTAAAACTATAAGGACTTAAATTACTACTTGTAAAATTATTGGAATCAAATATGAATTAAGCCTAAATTTTCAATACATATTTATAATTTTTTATTTTATTTTATTATGAAATATCAAGAAAAATAATAGACATTAACCATTTTATTACATATTTCGTTATCATGTATTAATTTATTGGAATTATAAATTTGACTTTTAGATAAAGACATCTATCTTACAATGAAATAACCAAGGAGGAAGGTTCAATATCAACTTTTGCACAATTAGTTGAAATTAAATACTGTTTTAAATTGATATTTTTATTTAATTTTGAAAATAAATAAAGTAAAAATAGAAATTTTACTGTCTATAATAATTTTACTCAATGCGAACAACAAAAATATTATCTACTATATTTATAACTTTAATGTCTTTAAATTATTGCATAAGATGTAAAAATTAAATTAAATACGAAATGTTTTGTTGTGAAATAAAATATTGTTGAACATTTTTAATCGCAGGATCACGAGTTATTGAAAACAATTTGTTAATTTACTCAAATGTATTTTTAATTATGTTTTTGTTTAGAATTGAAGAAGGAGTAAAAAAGAAAAGAAAATAATGGAAAAGAAAAGAGATAGGATGTATAATTATTTATATTAAAGAAAAAAATTAAAAAAAATAAAGAGAAATAAGTAAAAAATTTGCAGTTTATTTGATTGATATAATAAATTATTATTTTATATTAATATATTTTTGAAAATATTTTGTAAAATAATTTGATGTGAAATATAATTTTTTAAAATCTATTAGTTAAAATAAATTTTAATTAAAATAAAATATTATTGTAAATTTCAGTAAATAAAAAATATTTTTGAATAATAATAACTAAACTAAATTACTTTAAAATATTAATATATATATATATATATATATATATATATATATATATATATATTCATGATGAATTGTATATTTAACTTTTCTTACTACATTTAAAATAATTATATATGCAGCATAATGAATTACGCACATTCTATAATTGATGATCTTTATTTGTTCTCATTTCAAGTACCAATCTTGCATAACATAAATTTTGTTTTTCTCTAGAATTTAGTTAATTTTGAATAACATATTTTATAATATATTCAGTAACTAATTGTAGTGATTAACTAATACATGAAAAAAAGGCACCAAAATATGTATAAACTAAAAAAAGAAAAATACCAAAAACAATAATATATATATATAACATAATATATAATGAATTATTATTATATATATAATATAATAAGAGATTAACTAGATTAAATTAAAATTAATAGTTAAATTATATATAAATGAAATATTAATAAAAATATTAAAATAATTATTATAATTAAAAACAGTCATATTAATAATAATAATAATAATAATAATAATATGAAAAGGATATATATATTGGTGATGTTAAACTTTTAAAATTAATTAATCATGCATGAATGTTTATTTAACCTTAAATATGTATATTTTTCATTAATAATATATTTTTTAAACAAAATATCATGAACTTAAGAAAACTAACTATAAACACGGACAAAATTTGAAGGTGAATTAGTAATTTTTTTCAGCAACCACATATTCAAAAACAGATGTCAGAATCACAAGAGGACCAGAAGATGCGCTCATTATACTTGTCCGTATTAAAGTATCGAGCAACACAAACACCAGGGAACTAGAAAGCAGTTTTGATACTTTTCGACATGACACTTTTGCTCATGCTAGATTTGTCCTGACTTGCCATTCAATATGAACATGTTTCAATTACCAAGTGAGGAATAATAGTAGAGATACGAAGCGTGTCTGAGATATGCTAGATATACATGATAAAGTTGTCTCCTAACTTGACTAATATAATTGACCGCCGACACATATTGACTATGCATGTCGTTGGATCAGGTTATAATAAGCAATTAAGATGGATTTAAAGTGCTGTGATTGATGCAAGTAAAGTATCAAAGTTCATCGATCTTCATCTACAATGGTTAACCACGTCAGCTTGATTATGAATTTCATACTTTTTACATAATTGAAAATTTAAGTTTAATTTTTTTTATTTATATTACCAAAATGAAGTAAATATAAAATAGATATATATTGGTGATGTTAAATTTTTAAAATTAATTAATCATGCATGAATGTTTATTTAACCTTAAATATGTATAGTTTTCATTAATAATACATTTTTTAAACAAAGTTTTTTTAACTTAAGAAAACTAACTATAAACACGAACAAAATTTGAAGGTGAATTAGTAAATTTTTTCAGTGACCACATATTCAAAAACAGATGTGAGATACACAAGAGGACCAAAATTGATGCGCTCATGATACTAGTCCGTCTAAAGGTATCGAGCAATACAATCAACAGGGAACTGGAGATCAGGTTTGGTACTTTTCGACATGACACTTTTGCTCGTGCTAGATTTGCACTGGCTTGCCATTCAATATGAACAGGTTTCAATTACCAAGTGAGGAATAGTACTAGAGATAAGAAGCATGTCTGAGATATGCTAGGTATACATAATAAAGTTGTCTCCTAACTTGACTGATATAGTTGACCACTGACACAGATTGACTATGCATGTCGTTGGGTCAGGTTATAATGAGCGATTGAGATGGATTTAAAGTGTTGTGACTGATGCAAGTAAAGTATCAAAGTTCATCAATCTTTATCTACAATGGTTAATCACGTCAGTTTGATCATGAATTTCATTCTTTTTACATAATTGAAAATTTAAGTTCAATTTTTTTATTTATATTACCAAAATTAAGTAAATATAAAAAGGATATATATTGGTGATGTTAAACTTTTAAAATTAATTAATCATGCATGAATGTTTATTTAACCTTAAATATGTATAGTTTTCATTAATAATATATTTTTTAAACAAAATATCATGAACTTAAGAAAACTAACTATAAACACGGACAAAATTTGAAGGTAAATTAGTAAATTTCTTCAGCAACCACATATTCAAAAATAGATGTCAGAAGCACAAGAGGACCAGAACCAATGCGCTCATCATACTTGTCCGTCTTAAGGTATCGAGCAACACAACCAAAAGGGAACTGGAGACCAGCTTTGGAAAATTTTGACATGACACTTTTGCTCGTGTTAGATTTGTCCTGGCTTGCCATTCAATATGAACAGGTTTTAATTACCAAGTGAGGAATAGGAGTAGAGATACGAAGCGTGTCTGAGATATGTTAGGTATACATAATAAAGTTGTCTCCTAACTTGACTAATATAATTCACCACCAGCACATATTGATTTTGCATGTCGTTGGGTCAGGTTATAATAAGCGATTGAAATAAATTTAAAGTGTTGTGATTGATGCAAGTAAAGTATCAAAGTTCATCAATCTTTATATATAATGGTTAACCATGTCAGCTTGATCATGAATTTCATTCTTTTTACATAATTGAAAATTTAAGTTCAATTTTTTTATTTATATTACCAAAATTAAGTAAATATAAAAAGGATATATACTGGTGATGTTAAACTTTTAAAATTAATTAATCATGCATGAATGTTTATTTAACCTTAAATATGTATAGTTTTCATTAATAATATATTTTTTAAACAAAATATCATGACCTTATGAAAACTAAATTTGATGGTAATAACAACAATGAGACTTAAGTCCTATATAAGATAAAACTTGGTCATAAACAAATAAGAAGAGATATGAAATGTGTTTGAGATATGTCAGGTTTTTATAATAAAGTTGTCTCCTAGTTTGACTAATAAGATTGAACGACACCGATCAACTGTATTTGTCGTTGAGTCAAATTATGATAAGTCATTGAGATGGATATAAAGTGATGTAGTTGATGCAAGTAAAATATCAAGGTTTATCGATCTTTATTTACAATGATTAACCACATTAGCTTCATGATGAATATGATTTTTTTTATATAATTAAAAATTAAGCTGAGTCTTTTTATAATTATATTATCAAAATTAAGTATATATAAAAAAGAATATTTATTTGTGATATTAAACTTTTAAAATTAATTAATGATGTATGGATATTTATTTAACTTTAAATTATGTATAGTTTTCATTAATAATATTTTTTTAAAAATAAAATACCATGAATTTAAGAAACTAATAACAACAATGAGATTTGATAGTAAAATACCTACAAGTAAATCTCTCATCTTTCATTTCCAAAAATAAAAAATCTAATATAAGTTTTGATTTTCAAATTATCAAACCATATACTAGCAACATTTATCCTTTCTACCTCCTCACATATGTAAGCTAATAACACAACAATATCTTAATTATTCTATAAACTTAAGAGTTTAAAGAAACTGAAATATTTAAAAAGGATAAAATTCTTAATGAAGTAAAGAATAAATTATTATAATTTATTTATAAACTTTCTATTCTTTTACATTTAAAATTCATCATTTTTTAAATTTTGAATTTTATAGTTTTTTTTAATAATCAAACATTTTTGTCCTCAAAGATTCACTTACAAAAAAAATATAATAATATTAATATCTTTGAAACAATCTGTTTACTTTTTTTCATTATTTTAACATGTAAATGTTTTTGAGACTCAAATATAAATTAGAGAATGTTATAGATTTAAGCAAAGAATTAAATTTTAAAGTTCATCAAACTCACACATATATACATTTTAAGTTTTTTTAACTAGTTTGATTTGAATCTTAACTCTTATTATTATTTTTTCTAAATAATAATATCAAAAGTGTGGTATATGAGTGATCTAGATTATAACACTAGGTGTGATTATGATTTTTATAGTAATACAATAATATTTTTACTTTAATATAGGAAAGCACGGAACAGAAACTACTTAATATTGAAAAAATAGAAAAACTAGTTTTTTTATTAAAATTATAAAGACTTAAAATTACAACTTGTAAAATTATTGGAATCAAATATGAAGGAAGCCTAAATTTTCAATACATATTTATAATTTTTTATTTTATTTTATTATGAAATATCATGAAAAAATAATAGACATTAACGATTTTAATACATATTTGTTTGTTCATTTATTGGTTATCATGTATTAATTTATTGTATTTATAAATTTGATTTTTAGATAAAGACATTTATCTTACAATGAAATAACCAAGGAGGAAGGTTCAAGATACACTTTTGCAGGATTGGTTGAAATTAAATAGTGTTTTAAACTTATATTTTGTATTTCATTTTGAAAATAGATCAAGTAGAAATAGAAATTTTACTCCATGTGAATGACAAAAATATTATATTCTCACATTTAATTTTGAAAATAAATAAAGAAAAAATTAAAGCAATTATCTATTATATTTATAGCTTTAATGTCTTTAAATTATTGCATAAGATGAAAAATAAATACTTCGTGAAATAAAATATTGTTGGACATTTTTAATCGAAATATACAGGCACACGAGTTATTAAAAACAATTTGTCCTTTTACTCAAATTTATTTTTAATTACGTTTTGTTTAGAATTGTAGAGGAATTAAAAAAACATGGAAAACAAAAGAGATAGGATGTATAACTATTTCTATTAAAGAAAAAAATAAAAAATTTAAGATAAATAAATTTATAAAATAATAATAAGATATAAAAATAATAAAATATAAAGGATAATTATAATAATAAAAATAATAATAACAATAAACTTATAAAATACTAATATTGTTAATGTTAAAAAATAAAAATAACAATATTTTAAAATAATAATAATTAAAATAAAATTGTAAAATAATAATTCATAAAATTAAAAAATCGTAAATCATAATTATATAATAAAAATAATAAAATAATAATAATTTAAGTAAATTTTTAAAATAATAATATTATTATTATTTATAATATTTTAATTTTTAGTTTCAATTTAGAAAAAAATTATATTTTTAGATATGTAGGACCGTATTAAATAATTTATAATTTTTTTTCTTTAATTCGATTTTACCGATTGTATCAGAATAATTTGTTGAACTGATATGAACTGTAGATATAAAAAATTTATTATTATTCATTATATATTTAATATTTATTAGGTGTTGTATTTTTATCAATTTTTAATTATTTGATTAAATTTTGTGAAGTTTAGAATTTTTTAAAAATTTCTATAGTTACTTTTATTTATTTTTTAAAATTTTATCAAAATTTATTTTCATTAATTTTATATACATTCATAATCATATATTGCTTTCAATTTTTTTTTAATTTTATCAAAATCTATTTTTAACAATTTTATCAGTATACACAATATTAGATCTTTTTTTCTAAATTCATTGTAATAAAGTAATATTTTAATGAGACGCAGATTTTATGTACTAATAGTGAATAATATTTTATCTTAAATTAATCTTAATTACAAATAAAATTATAATTTTATCTTATATATAATTTTTTTAATAATCACATTTATCATCATAAACTTTTCCTAATTCTTTTTGGCTTTCTTTCACCTTTTACTCTTAATTCAAACAATTTTACTTTTCTCTTTCTGTTTTCCTCAAATTTTCTTTATTTCATCCTCAATTCTATCTCTCAGTTCAAATAAATCATTAAATATGATTTCATTTAACTTATGTTGTCAGTTAATGAGTAACTGAAAAGTTATTGTTATAATTAATATATAATTAGAAAAAGTTATTGTTATAATTAATATATAATTAAAAAAGTTATTGTTATAATTAATATATAATTAAAAAGTTATTGTTATAATTAATATATAATTTAAAAATTTATTGTTATAATTAATGTATAATTTAAAAGTTATTGTTGTAATTAATGTATAATAATAGTTATTGTTATAATTAATGTATAATTTATAAATTTATTGTTGTAATTAATGTATAATAAAATTTATTGTTATAATTAATGTATAATTTAAAAGTCATTCAAAACATTTAATATTTTAAGAAAATATTAACTCCAGTTTCATCATGTTTAAATTACTGGACTCTCTAACTTTTAAACTTTTAAAAACTCTCTAACTTTTAAAACCTTTTATTTATATGATGTGTGATATTAGAAACAATATTAGTTACTTTTTCATCAGTTATAATTACGTTTTCCTTCTTCACCAAATATTGAATTAATTTACAAATAAATATATAATTATATACAATATTTTAATATTATTTTATTTTAAACTGAAATTATTATCCTTGGAAAATGAAAAGGACGTCATATTAATACATTACTTATATGTCAATTAATATATATTATTGAAATTTAAATAAATGATTATAAAAATGTCTTGTTTGAATATATAAGGTAATCTTGGTTGGAAAAGTGATTACAAAACCTTAATTTACATATATACATATATTATTACACCTTTTAAGATCTCTTGACAACTTTTATTATAACATAAAGATTTTAAAAATATTATATTTCTAATAATTTGACATACCTAAAAAAACCAATCTTCAAAAAAGAAAAAAATAATTCTATTAAAAAATAATTAAGAAAAGTAGTTAAACATTACATTATAGGTGTATCTAGAAAAATTAGTTATTAAATTATATAGAACTACCAAGTAGAGCCTTCTTCCGTATCATTCAATAAACATACCCTTGTTAAAAAAAAAAAAACTCTTTTTATCGTAATAGTTAATATTATTAAATTTTTAATGTATGTAAAATAATTTCTCTGTAAAAGCTTCAAAGCATTACACATACAACAATTTTCTATTCGGACAGAAAACCCAATTTAAAGACAGATTCAGATATCAGTCATGCTTGCCAAAAGAGCAAACTATTCGAATATAATCAAAACCAATTTCAGGAGAAGTAAATAATTAATGACATCAAAACCAATTTCAGGAGAAATAAAGAATGACTAATCAAAACCAATTTCAGGAGAAGTAAATAATTAATGACATCGACTTCAAATTACTATTCAAACTCAAGGGCATCAAAACTTTAGAGAGGAAAGCTACTCAAAAAAAAGTATGCAAACACGGCAATAAAAGAACCCAGAATATCGAAAAAACAAATCAACTCATTCTATACAGGTTCTATTTCCTTCCTTCCACTATTAGAAATCAAACTCAAGAAAGTGCCCATTTTAAAACCCAATTGCTTTTTTCTAAAAATCGAGATCATAAAATAAATTAAATATGCCCAATTGGGTGTTCATACTTAAAACGACAAACATTGAAACCCAAAACACAACTGGGCAGCCAAGTGCTTCAGCAAGAACCAACGCTCACGAAAAAATAAGACAAACCCACATATTTACCAAAGCATTTCTTCAATAGAAAACACGCATTATAATATTCGTGATCAAGTTCTGCACACACAGATAAGTTATCGATGGCTAGATCAAGATTGGAAGATGACAGAGAAATGATTTAAAATTTCAACAATCTTTCTTGAAGGGTAAGAGCATCCTCTATTCACATAATCACTACCTGAGAAACTAACTAAAACTACAGAACACAAAGATCAAGAACTACAAAAACAGTAAGACAATGGAGAATCTAAATTCGGCCTCAGTTCACAAAAATTAAATCCCAATATTTAAGAGTCATCGTCAGCACCGGCACCCTTGGATGAGCCACCAGCCTTCTTTGGGAGCAAAAGATTGTGAATGTTGGGCATAACACCACCGTTAGCGATGGTCACATCTCCAAGAAGCTTGCTTAACTCTTCGTCGTTCCTCACTGCCAATTGAATGTGACGAGGCACAATTCTGGTCTTCTTGTTGTCTCTCGCAGCGTTCCCAGCCAACTCAAGAACCTGAAAAATCAGATACCAGAAATGTTCAATCAAAAAAGAATTAAAAAAAAAAATACCCATTGCAGATTCAATTTTTCGAAAACTGAACCTAATCGCTGAAATAGGGGAAATCAACCTAATCGAAATTCGAAACCCTAGATCTACCGAGATGGGGAAATTGATTAGAAACCGGATTAGATGTAGACGAGGAATTACCTCAGCCGCGAGATATTCGAGGACGGCAGCCAGATAGACGGGAGCACCGGCGCCGACACGCTCGGCGTACTTTCCGGCCTTGAGGAAACGAGCAATACGGCCGACGGGAAATTGGAGGCCAGCTTTGCTGCTCCGGGAGGTCGCCTTCTTGGCGGCGCTGGATCCTAGGGTTTTACCTCGACCTGCCATTGATTAACTGTGACCTAATTGCGAGAAGATTAGGAAACAAAAAGGGTGAACAACGACGATTTCCGAGGACTGAGAAAATACGAGAAGAAGTTGTATTTGGATACTCTGGGCTATTGCGAGGTTTATATAGTGCGAGGCGTGGAAATTGGGCCAATGAGAGTGAAGGACGCGGATTGACGATGACTACCGTTGGATTGCGTTAATTAACAGACGGTCCTGATTATGTATGTGGTTGGATTGAAGTTGGTCCCAATTTGGATTATGGATGAATGTATTATTAAGTTGGCTTTGGATTTTAGGATTTTGTTCTTCAACCCATTTAAATTGAAATAAATAATGTAAATGCAAAATAAATTAGAAATAAGTGAACTAAAGATTTGATGATACATGAGAAGAGATGGAGATGAAAGGCAAATAGTTATTATGATAATATAACAATCCCAACATTATGTATTATTAAGTCAAAGAGAGAGTCTTTGTGAAAGGGAGAATATAGGGATCACATTTGATACAAGAAAAGAGACATCTATCTAAGAGTCCTCATCAACATCAAAACCCTTGGAGGATGCACTCTTCTTTGGGAGCAAGTGGTTGTGAATGTTAGGCATAACACCACCATTGGCAATGGTCACATCTCCAAGAAGCTTGCACAGCTCTTCATCATTCCTAACTGCTAGTTGGATATGGCGAGGCATGATCTTGGTCTTCTTGTTGTCTATAGCAGCATTTCCAGTTAACTCCAAAACCTGAAAACATCACATACAAAATAAAACTTCCATAAAATTATTAGTATTGGTTTTGCCACGGCTTGCCATTTAATATGAAAAAGTTAATCAGGTTTCAATGATCAAGAGAGGAACAGAAGAGGAGATACAAAACATGTCTGAGATATGCTGGTATATATAATAAAATTCTCTCAATGACCAATAAAATTGAACGACACGGATCGACTATGCGCGTCATTGGATCAGGTTACAATGAGCGATTGAGATGAATTTAAAATGATGTGATTGATGTAAGTAAAGTATCAAAGTTTATCAATCTTTATCTACAATGGTTAACCACGTCAGCTTGATAATAAATATAATTTTTTTTACATAATTGAAAAATTAAGTTGAGTCTTTTTTATAATTATGTTACCAAAATCAAGTAAATATAAAAAAAAGAATATATATATATATATTTGTGATGTTAGACTTTTAAAATTAATTAATCATGCATGCATATTTATTTAACCATAAATATGTGTAGTTTTCATTAATAATATATTCTTTTAAACATAAATATCATGAATTTAAGAAAACTAAATTTGATGGTAATAAGAATAATGAGATTTTAGCTTTATATAACACAAAATTCGTTTCTAAACCATGACAAAAAATTACTAAATTTTAGCATTATTATATACATTTTAATAGACATTTTTTTTTATAAAATGGCAATAATTTTAGTTAAAGTTACTGAAAAAATCGAGGGGGAAAAACATCAGAAAGATCAAACAAGAATAAAAGCTAAACATACATACATAAAAAGGAATGACACTATCTTCAATCCAAAACCTTAAGACATCGAATTTTTGGATTTTCTTTCTCATATTTTATTTAACTTTTTTATTTATACTCAATGTGTAACTTAAACTTACACTTGGATATCTAACAAAAATATTATAACTTATTATAAAACAATTTTTTAAATAAATTAATGTACAAAATAAATCTAAAAATGAAGGTTAAAAGGAAAGGAAAACTAAGTAGGTTTGAACTCAAATTTTGTATTGTAGGTGATAAATATTGAATTAGGAAGATTAAGTTCGAAAATTCTTAAACTATAAGAGTATTGAAAGATTATGAAACTTATTTAACACCTTTTATTAAATTTTGAAACTTGTTAATGAGTCGTTTTATTAAATCAATTATTTTAAAATGTATTAATGTAATTGTTTTGGAATTGTATTGACATTAGTTTTTGGAGGAATAATACATATTTAATATTTGATAGTACGAAATTTGTGTTTTATCTAATTTTTTTAATAACTGATATAATTATTTATGCATTTATGTTTATTAAAATATTTATTAAATAATTTTTTATAGAAAAGTGAAAGTTAAAACAGAGAAAATATAGTATTATCAGTAAAAAAATCACACATTTTTTTTTCATAAAAAATATAATTATATAAATTTTAAAATAAAATATTAAATAAAAGAAAAGTATCTTAATATTTATAACGAGATGAGTATTTGATGATAAAAACGAAGTAAATAATACTATAAAATAAAACATTAAAAATAATTATAAAGTATTAATTCAAAATTTATAAAAATGATTAAAATTATAAATCTAAGTTATTATCTTGGAATTAAAATTAAAATTTCGTATGATTTTATCTAAGAATTATATAAAACTTATACTAGATATAAGGTTATACATAAAATTTAATAAGAAGAAAATAAATATTATATATTTCAAATATATTTTTTAATTCATTTATTGTTTGTGAGCTTCAAACAAACATTATTAATAAATAATTAATATTAACATGATAACATTAAATGTGGGCATCATTTATTAATGTTAATCATTTTGAATTACTATTATAACCTTCATATAATTGTATTTTACATTTGAAGTATACATGGAAGGTCAATATATTTTCTTTAACTAATTCGTAAGTTATTTTAATTGATAAAAATATATTTGATAAAAATATATTTGATAAAAATATTAAAATATTTTAAAGTAGAAGTGATAAAAGTGATAAAATTTTTGGAGAGAATGTAATCCCTTCAAACTTTGTCTTTAGAGTAGAAGTGACAAAAGTAAAATGAATACTTGAATATTTTATAATAAACTGAAAACACATATTTATAGAAAAATTTAATAGTCAATTCTCACTTTTACGAACCTACTATCTCTCTAAACCTCTATTCCCTCTGTTCTCTTTGCCTTTTCTCCAAGGTTTTGTTTGGTTGGAGGAGTGGATTTGAAGGAATTTGAATGAATTGTGTGCGGATGATAAGGTTGTTTGGATTAATGGATAGATGGTAAGATTTAAAGGGAATTGAAAGGAATATTTGTGAAAGTTTGAGAATGATTTGATAGATTTTATTTTTTATTTTTTTAATTGATATATTTGTGAAATTACTAATTGACCCTTGCGGAAAATAGTGTTTCTTAATTTCTAACTCACTTACAAGGACTGTTTTGTAATTTCCAATTCTATCCCTTCAAATCTTTTCACATGAACGAGGATCTCATCCTGCAATCCGTCCTCCCAAATTAATGCAACCAAACAAATTTCATTCACAACAATCTATTCTCTTGAACAGTACATCCACACAAATTGGTTGAACCAAACACAAGCTAGATCTTTGTTTCTGTCCTTCCTCAGATCAACTATCGGAGTCCACCACTGAATTCGTGGCAATAATCTGAGCACTTATGTTCGATCAGATTTTAGTTTGAGTAAGTTCATTTTCTGTCCCTCTTCCTTAGAGTTAATTTTAGGTATATTGTTCCCTAATGATATTGTGCTCGCATGCGTCGTTTGAGTCATCAGACAGAGTCTTTGTTGGTTCAGTGTCTAAGTATTGTAGTATGATCATTGATTAGAAATTTTGTGGTGCAGGTTGGAGTTCATGTGAAACCTAGATTTTTGGAACTTTTTGTGAGGACTTCTACCTCTAAACCAGATAAGGGAAGCTAACTACTACAGTTATATGGTTATGATGTTGTAAGACTTTAGAATTTCAAATTTAGGACTAGAGATGTAATTTGAGTGATGTTTGTTAAGCTCTCTTGCAGGTCTGAAATTTGCTAACATAATTGCTTTTGAGTGTTGTTTGGTATATGTGGTAAACTTGATTGAGTGTTGTTAAATAATTCGTCCAGGTCTAAATTTGATGTTAATTTTAAAATGATATGCATGATTTGAGTTAGTAATGATAGTTCTATTATGATGATGTGTTAGAAATGTAATATGATGAGTCCTTACAGATTGTTAGAAATGGAATTAGGAATAAATAGGTACATATGTATGATTGTAGGCTGTTAGAATAATTATAAGAATGCAAGAGTTATATGTGACATGTTTAATCATAGAAAGCACTTAAATGAGAATGGTTATAAGTTAGAATTGATTTAGGAAGCATTGAAGAAAATAGGTTGTTAAGTTGGGTTTTCATGACTTGTTTTAAAAAGGATAAAATTGTTCAAGAAAAAAAAATGCATTGTTGGTTCATAAAAATGATAGGTTAAAAGTGTATGTGATATTGAAACAAGTTAAATGAAAGTGATTTTGCATAGGAAGGATTTGGGGCAGTAATTTTTAAAACTGAATTATGCATATCTCGCTTAAACAAAAATAGCACTGGAACTAGAGTGTTTTTTGGATCATTTTCGCTTACGCGAGAACCTCTTCGTCCAACCGAAAAAAGATTTTTGCTCAAGCAAATGTATTCTCTCTCAAGCAAAAATAACACTGGAACTGGAGTGCTCTTTGGACCATTTTCGTTCAAGAGATGGAATTTTCAATCAAGCGAGGATTCTTGCTCAACCTAATTTGTTTTTTGCTTTTTTGTTTTGATTGTTTTATTCTTTTGTAATGCAACATATGGATTGAATAGAATAAATTGATTTATAATTTAAATTGAATAATATTGATGATTCAATAATTCTTGATATGTTTGAGATTGAGATTGTAAAATGAATGAATACATGAGTATGTTGGGTAATCCGAGAGGCAAAACCGGAGAGATCTCATAAGAATGAGAACTGAGCCAAACCCACACAAGAAAATTACACCACCTTCAACCCAAAACCTTAAGGCTTCTCATTACTGAAAATTTTTTCACATAAAGCCAATCTTCCATTTTCGCCTTCCAAATATTATAATTGGAGCCATTCAGAGTAATCATATTACTAGTGTTAGTTTTCATTGTTCACCAAACCACAAGCCAAAAATCGATAAGCTCTGATACCAGTTGATGGGAGTCAGGCAACGGAAACAATAAGATTCACTTTCATCATAACAATATGAAAAAACTCTGAACGCAATCAATTAATCCAAACAAAATCAATATACAGTCGAAAATAGAAGAATAAATCAACATCAATAATTAACGTGGGAAAAACCTCTCAATAGAGATTAAAAAACCCACAGAACGGTAAATACTCCACTAATACCAAAACAAAGGTACAGTAAGTCTCACAAAATTAATCACAGAGCATATCAATACAACTTTTCCTAATCCTCACAACGGTCACCAACAATGCCCCAAAAATATCAACAAATTGAAATTAATAAGGAAGAGTTTAAGAATCTCGTCACCAAAAAAATAGACAACGTTCACGAATTTTCTGGAAACAAACTACAACTCTGATGTCAAATCCGACCGTCCAAACAATGAACTGTGGGTGATAAAACTCCAGTAAAAATTTCAAAGCAATTGAAGAAGATTTCACCGTTGATTTTTGAAACAACCAAGACTGACGGTAACAGGAACTTGCTGCGGACAACAACTCTTCACAAAATTCATGACACTTCTATAGACCTTCAATAGACAATCACACGGTCCAAATTAAAGAAATATGAGTGAGAAATCTTCAATAAAAATTGTAGCTCGATTAGACAAGGTTTCACCATTCGATCTTCAAAGCAACCAACTCATGTTGCTATAAAAAGTAGCTACGAATTACCTCTCACTCTCTTTTCTTCAAAACGGTTGCTCACACTTCTCCCCACACATCAAAGCTCTTACGGTGGCACACATAGTTGCACACCCAGGTGCACACATAGTGGCACACACTTAGGATTAGCCTTTTACTCTAAGTATAATGATGCATTATATTGGGTTTGTCATGTGTCTTAGACACACCAAAACATAATGGGTATGGGCCTCAGAAGAAGAGAACCAACCCAACCAATAAATATTTCTTATATATTGCTCAACTTTCTCATTTCTACCCAATGTGAGACTTAGACTCACAATTGGATACCTAACAATCTCCCCCTCAAGTGAGAGTCCCTTCCACATTGGTACACACTCCCCCTCGAGCATAAGTATTTTCAAATATGAGTATCTTAATCACAAACGATCCTCACTTTTACCGTCGTTTACATACTTAAATGGAACACGCTTGCCTGAAACCTCCGTTAGGAAGACTTTCGATGCAGGGATCAAATTGTACTCACCCAAGCCGCAAACCTTCGACTCTGATACCACTTGTTAGGTAATCCGAGGGGGCAAAAGTGAGGAGATCTCACAAGAATGAGAACTGAGCCAAACCCACACAAGGAAATGACACAACCTTCAACCCAAAACCTTAAGGCTTCTCATTACTAAAATTCTTTTCACATAAAGCCAATCTTCCATTTTCCCTTTCCAAATATTATAATTGGAGCCATTCAGAGTGTTAGTTTCCATTGTTCACCAAACCACAAGCCCAAACCAATAAGTTCTGATACTAGTTGATTGGAGTTAGGCAGCGGAAGCAATAAGATTCACTTTTATCAGAAAAATATGGAAACACCCTAAACGCAATCAATCAATCCAAACAAAACCAATATGCAGTCGAAAATAAGAATAAATCAATACCAATAATTAACGTGGGAAAAACTTCTCAATAGAGATTAAAAAACCTAAAGGACGGTAAATACTCCACTAATACCAAAACAAAGGTACAATGAGTCTCACAAAATTAATCACAAAGCATATCAATATAACTCTTCCTAATCCTCAAAACGGTCACCAACAATGGCCCAAAAATATCAACAAATTAAAATTAATAAGTAAGAGTTCAAGAATCTCGTTACTAGAAAAATAGACAACGTTCATGAATTTTCTGGAAACAAACTACAGCTCCGATCTCAAATCCGACCGTCCAAAACGACTAACTGTGAGTGATAAAACTTCAGTAAAAATTTCAGAGCAATTGGAGGAGATTCCACCGTTGAATTTCCAAAACAACCAAGATTGATGGTAACAGGAACTTGCTGCGGACAACAACTCTTCACAAAATTCTTGACACTTCTACAAACCTCCAGTAGACAATCACACGATCGAAATTGAAGAAATATGAGTGAGGAATCTTCAATAAAAATTGCAACTCGATCAACAAAACAACCAACACATGTTGCTATAGGAAGTAGCTGCGAATTACCTCTCACTCTCTTTTTTTCTAAGCGGTTGCTCACACTTCTCCACACACACCAAAGCTCTCACAGTGGCACACATAGTTACACACATAGTGGCATACACTTAGGGTTAGCCTTTTACCCTAATTATAATGATGCATTATATTGGGTCTGTCATGTGTCATAGACACACCAAAACATAATGGGTTTGGGCCTCACAAGAAGAGAAACAACCCAATCAATAAATCTTTCTTATATGTTGCTCAACTTTCTCATTTCTACCCAATATGGGACTTATACTCACACTTGGATACCTAACAGAGTAGAGATATATGCTTATGATATGATATTGTTAAAGTATTGATTAAGATGGTCAATATCAAGGCATAATATTGTTAGGAAAGAAAATATTCGTGTTTAGGTCAATTAGGATGTGCATTGTCTAAGGATATGATCAATAACGATTGATCTAGTAATAGGAATCAACTACATGATCATTACTAGGTGGTGAGAGTCAAAGGAGGTCTTGAAACATACATGGTTTAAAAAGTCTTAGGAAGACTAATCTTGTCATACAAGATTGATGATTCATTGATTTGGAGGTTGCATGAATTCACAACTTAGAGTTGTATGATAGATGCATATATCGGAGTTTATTCAATGCAAAAGTCTTTTGGAAGTAGAGTCAAGTTTGTTTATATGTGTCAAAGTCATATAGTTGAAATTGTGAATGTAATTGAGTGAAATAAATAATTTTAATATGTTTATGTTTAATTGAAGTATGTGATTAATTGAATTATTCTAAGATTGTTTTAAATTTGTTAGCATATCCTTTGTTGTTTGTATTTGTGTTTTGTTATCTATATGTGATGATCATGTATTATACGAGAGCAGATTACATTACAGAAGAGTCAGTGAATAATCTTTTATATTGAATAGATTGTGTCAGAAGGAGATTTATTTTTAAAAACTAATATATGATTTTTGTAAATATCTTTTAAATTTTCAGTTTAGTATTATTGTATATTTTGAAGCATATTACTCTAAGATATCAATGTTTGTGAAATTTTAAGTGTGTTAGTAGAAATATTTTGTAGGGTGTTAGACTCTAATCAAAGTTAATTTAATTGTATTTCCAATTATTAGCCTAAAGAGAAAATATAAAGAAAATATACATTTAGAAAAAAAATAATATAAAAAAAATTAAATTCTTATACTTTTTAAATAAAATTTAAAATCATCTTATCAATCGAATTAATCTCTTAAATTATTATCTATTTCTTTTAAAATTTGACACAATTTATCTTAATACATTTCAAATTTCGAATAAAAATAATTCCCAATTCAAACCCATTATAAAGTTTCCTTTCTCCTGCATTCAAAATTATAATATAAGGCTAATATATTTTATCGGTTCATACTTCTATTATTAAACGAAAAAAATTTAGCCACTTGAGCACCAAGTGATTAAAAAAAATAAGAAAAAACTAAAAATAAAACCTTACTTGAGAAAGAGACTTTTCCTTGTTGTTCTGTATCACCACATGTCTCACCCCTATTATCTGTCATCAAATAACTTAATCAATTTTACACAATTAATTTAGTTGAAAGATTAAATAAGTTAAATTATGATTAAATTTGGATAATTTTAAGTTTCATTTGATAAAAAAATGAGTTTCTCCAAATTAATAGTACAATATTGCTTTGAGTTACCAAATTGTATATTTTAATACGTTACTGTATTTTTTTAACCTAAATCAATCCTAAAAGGTAAAAAGAAATTATGACTATCTTAAAAAATAAATAGAAGATAAAAGGTAATTATATTTATTTTCAATTTTTAACTCAACTTAATTATTCTGAAATCCCTTTTTCATCAATCACCATGCCCTAATGAATAGAGCTAGGTAGCTGTCAACTGCTAATGAATCTTTGAAATTCCTCTCATATCTAATCACATTCCTCCATTACTTTATTTTCAAAAGAGAAAACACTGTAATATAAATTGGTTCATCATGTTTTCTCTCTCATTATCGATTGTGCTTGATCTTTTGAGATTAGGCAATTAAAACCGTTTATACTTTTTAATTAATTATTATTACAGTCAATTTTTTTTTCATACAATGAAATAGAAATACAGACACTATCACGTGTAATTTTACACTGTGAATTAACCAAAACAAAATCCAAAGAAAATAATGTGTTGCTTAATTGTCACAACACTTCTTCAATAGCCCACTGAACACGGTTTCCAAGTTAGTTTTCATGTTGTTTAAGTCTCATAAGAGTCAAAAGATTCTGTCTTTTTCTCGATCACTGTGCTCCATCTTCCCTTGATCTGAGTCCTCCACTGCTCTTATGAGATCCGCGACAACATTCCATGCAAATTGCCAAATGCTTTTTCTTGCGCGTATTTGTACGTCATGATTTTTATATAATTTTTTCAATTTTACTCTCATTGTAAACAGCCTTTCTTAGACATGTTTTTGCTCTTGGTACTTCAAGTCTTATTTATTTGAGGCAAAGAAGCAAAGGGGTGTTTGCATAAATCAGAAAGGTAACATGTTTTTGGCAATGCTTTGGTATTTTTAACACTGTTTTGTTTGCCATAGAGTACTGTTTACGCGAACATGTTTGAAGGTGACTCACCATTTGGATAAACTGGTGCAAGAAAGTGAGGGAATGGAATTGCAAGTGCAGCAATTTTCGAATCCCTCGTACTTGTGAGAAGAAATCCAAGAAAAGTCAATTGAACCACGAGTACATTAAGAATATATCCTTACTTTTTTTCATGCCTTTTTTTTTAATTGTGCATGATAAATATTTTTGAAGTGAATTAGAGATCTGTTTCTCGACCAAGAAAAACTGAGGCTTTGAAAATGACAATAAAAATTCGTTAATGTATGTGTTAGGTTCACAATTTCATTCTTCCTTCTCACATTGTCGTTGGTCCTTTGTTTTGTGTCATCTGTGTGTGGTGGTTGGTATTTCTGCGTCTAAAGAAAGTTGCTAGTGGAGGTGTCTTAGTGTTATTGTGTTAAGAACAATTCTTGTTGGACTTTGAAGATCAACAATTAAGCTCGTATTTACACATTTTGTAGATGTGGTTCTATGACAGAAACATGTGAAGTGAAGTTTATTATGAAACAAAAATAGACTTCTAATAACCTTTAACTAATTGATTATGAGAGGGGACCGATTATGCTTAAAAAAAACACATAATCGATTATTTAACATAATTGATTATGTGTTTTATTTTGAAACATAATCGATTATGATAAATATTTTTTTTATTTTGTTTTTTGATTTTTTTTTCTTTACATGACTTGAAATTTCCCGTAATGGCATGTTTAAATTGAATGGGATGAAGTATTGTAAGGCCTTTGATGAAGGAATGTGTTGCTATGTGTTGATGTTGTTGTTTTTGTTGTGCCCTCATTATTGTATTTCTATGATCATGAGTGCTTCCTTAAACAATTTCACTTTCATTCATGAGTGCTTCCTTTGCATCATCCATGACTAAAACGAATGAAGTGGGTTTGATATTGACAACACATGAGGGCTTGCATGTTAGTCATAATTGATTATGGAGAGGTCCTAAGATCGGAAGCCCCTTATTTTCACGGAAGAAAAGATTGGTCAACTTAAAATGTATTAGCAACTTGTGATTTTGACAAAAATCCGTAGGAGGTAATCTGAGTGTAGGTAATTTTTCTATTGCAGTTGAGTCCGTGGGTAATTGAAGTCGTGGATAATACTCACAAACTTCAGTTCGTAGGTAATACTGACCAACTTCAGTGTGTAGGTAATACCCACCAACTCCAGTTCGCAGGTAATGTCAATACATACATTACTTACCAATTATAATATGTGGATAAATTCGTAGGTAATCCTTCATGCATCAAAATATTCATTTTAATTGAATTGCTTTTAAATATTTTACACATGTATGAAATATTGAAGTTATCCACATATTCAACATATCCAACATAAGAGTAATCCAATATGTCTGAATTTAACCATCCAAATTTAACAATTATTTAAAAGCAACAATATTACTCGTCTCAACAACATCATCGTTGTGAATCTACACTACATGCGTCAACACACCATCTAACAAACACCCTTTCAATTTCAATCCTCTCATTCTTTATTCTCAAAGACCATTCATATTTTTATTTTTTAAAATTTCTATTCGTGCTAAAGCGTCCATTCATTTCATAGTCATAGCATGGCCGATCACCATCACCAACAACAAAAGTTTCCACACCACACCCTACCATCATAAGATCGTGAAAGGACACAAGTAAAAAAGTGCAATGCAAAAAAAAATTAAATCCTTTCCACATCATCAACAGGGGACGAGAGAAAAAATCAAGTGAGATTTTTTTATGAGAAGAAAAAATGCACAAAATCACTTCACGAAAACCCTAAACACTTCAAATAGCGTACTTTCTTGGTATCGGTATGAAAATGACGAGTGGATGAGAAGAAAAATGGAGGAGAGTTAAAGTGTACATTGTTTGAAAGTTGTTTAAGACACTATTCGTCCAGATATCCACAATAGAACTCTCGATTGGAGGTTTGGATTTTGGTTCCACAAATAAAACCACAAATTAGAGATTTTTAAAAGAAATTAAGGGTTTAAAACTTTAGGTTGGCATTTGGGGAAGAAATTGGAAGAGTGTTATGAAGAAGAAGAGAGCGAACATGCTTTGCGGAAAAATCTTCGGAGGGAATGTTTCCCTAAGATAAAACATTCTTTTTGTTTTTTTAATTATTTTTAAATTTTTTATTTTATCTACGGACTAAACACATTACCCATTATAACATATTCCTGCCATCTAATAACTGTAGGTAGTGTATCTTTTTTTTTTTTTTTTTTTTTCTTTTTTTTT
>Ga0209489_104743_pt1 | contig 24686 bp, 10 predicted proteins | sample SiratrowhiteBW_FD_187527 | JGI IMG/M metagenome (GOLD analysis project Ga0209489, IMG submission 187527) | Root nodule microbial communities of legume samples collected from California, USA - Siratro white BW (SPAdes) (version 2) | ecosystem: Host-associated > Plants > Roots > Nodule | place...
TTTTATTATAAAATTTTTATATATATATATATATATATATATATATATATATATATATATATATATATTCTAGACAGCTTATTGACATAAACTAAAAAGAACACTCTTTATAGATATATGAGGAATGCTATCATCACATTATATATTTTTAATATTTTTTTTATCAACAAAAGAAATTTATAAATATGAAGCATAAAAGGATACTTTAATCCTAACATTTGTTAAAACCTGAAAAATACATTAGATTTATTAAATAAGAATTCATTGATCCAAAAAATTACGTGATTTTTAATAAATTTCGGTTAATATTAAAGATAATGTTGGATAATTTTCTGACTACATTTCTCATACACTTAACAATTTGATAAATTTAAATAAGTTGTAAATAATTTTAAATATAGTTAATAAACAACAACTCTTTCTAATGACATCTATGATATATACTAAAGAACTTTTGAGTTTGCTAAAATATTTATTTCCATTTTCTATTTTAAATGCTTTTGACTTCATTTTATTCTAATTTTAAACTATACTATACAAACATAGTAAATTAATAAAATATTATTTCCTTTATTTTCATGCAAGTATTTAAAAATAAGAGTAATTGTTTCAATTAATGTTAAATGTAATTAGATATTCATAAGTCGCAAAAGAAGGAAATATTATATTAATCAAACATTTATTTTTGAGAAATTACAAGACTAAATTTTAATGCTTGGATTTTCATATTTTAATTTATATTTGTCATCAAAATAATTCTCCATTAATAAGTCTTGAAAACTTGCCATTAACCATTAGCTGTTTACCATGTGGTTCATATGGATCCTCACAACCGCAATTCCTTACGCGAAGCTAGGTTGTAACGGTTAGTTTTTATTTTCGTTGACAACACCTGTCGTTGAACCATTTGTGCTACACAACCCTTTTGTTCTGTGATATTTGTAGCAGGGTTGTCAAAAATTATACCATACAATACCAAACAGAAATTTACTTTTCTTGGATTCTACTGACCTGTGACAGCACAATAACTTTCTTATCAATCTAAAATGTCTTGAAACTCTTATTTGACTAACCTGGTCATAATACATTTTTTATAAACTCAAAAAACAATAACAACATCATTCTAATAATATAATAACATTTTAAGTTAAAATATTAAAATAATTGATTGTGAAGTGATTGTCTTTTCTCATTAATAGGTGTCCACTTATCAAATGTTTTGCAGTTTCAATAACTAACACCATACCCGCAGCTCATATATTTCCCTAAATTTTCCAAGTTATAGCTAAATATAAATGTTTCATCTGCCAATCTAATTAGAAACATTTTGAAAACTTATATATATGTTTTTGTCCTCTCTACTCCGCCTCTCCCGTGTTTGCGCAAACACAAACACATGAAAAAAAATCTTTGTTTTTCTTGTCAACCAATTGGATGGTATAAGCGTATCATATATAATGAACCACACTTCCATAACCAGTGTGTATAATGACACTAGCACTGGTCATTTGGTGGTTTGCGTCAAGAATGATAGAACTATAGGCTCTTTTGGCGTGTGGGTTGGCGATAATCCATTGGAATTTGTGATTCCTATCACATTGTGTCAAATCATCCTACTCGTTTCACTCTCAAAAGCGTTGCATTATATCCTCAGGAATATATATACACCCAAATTCATCTGCTCTATCATCGTAAGTTTTTCCTCTCTCTTCCCCTTTTCTCCTACTTTTGAATATAATGCACATGCATGAATGTTTGCGTTGTTGATTCATAGAGATTGACAAGAAATAAAAGTTTACAGGCGGGAGTTCTGTTGGGGCCAACATGCTTAGGGCGCAACGAAGCATTACTGGGGGCTTTGTTCCCGCTAAGACAATCTTTGATCATGAATACGTTGGCCAAAATAGGCACAATTTATTGTGTTTTTCTCACAAGTCTGAAAATGGATGTAAAGACAACATTAAAAGCAGCGAAACGATGTTGGCGATTCGGCGTGTTTCCCTTCTTCGCTTCCTTCTTCGTCACAGCGACCCTGTTGTTTTTGTATTCGCCCCATGGCGCTGACCCGAACAAAAAACAAATGTCGTTATTCGATTTCCCCAACGTCTTCACCCTAAGCAGTTTCGCTGTTATATCAGAAACCCTCATGGAACTCAACCTATTGGCCACGGAATTGGGCCAAATCGCTTTGTCTTCGGCCATGATCAGCGAGATATTGCAATGGTTTACGATGGAGCTCCAGTTCAACACAGACCTGAGCATAGAATTTATACTTGTGTTCTTGACAGGTGCATGCGGGTTCGGTGTGTTGTTACTTTTTATTGTGAAACCACTGGTGAACATTGTTGTTGAAAAAACACTACCCGGGAAACCGATGAGGGAAGCATACGTTGTGATGCTACTTGTGGGACCACTTATTATGGCAGCTATTAGTGACACCTTGGGGGTATTCTTCATTGTTGGACCTCTTCTCTATGGTTTTGTTCTGCCCAATGGACCCCCAGTGGCTACAACAATCATAGAGAGGAGTGAATTGATAGTCTACGAGTTTTTTATGCCTTTCTTCTACATGTTTGTGGGAAAAAGAACAGATTTGACTGGAATTCATGACCATTGGGAGGTGGCTATAACAGTTCAGGCAATCTTATTTTTGGGATGCGTGGTCAAGGTGGTTGTATGTGCACTTATTTCTCCCTCCTATAAAATTAAGCCCAAACATGGCGTCGTGCTTGGCCTCATATTGAACGTCAAGGGTATAGTGGAACTCATCTTTTACAGTAGAATGAACAAGCTCGGGGTAATATATTTTCTCTTGTTATTTCCTTCCTTTTTCTTTCTGTCCATCGATTAAAACAGCATATGATACTACAAGATAGTGATTTATCTAACAGAACTTCTTAAAGGCAATTGCAATTTCAATCTTATCATGGCTTTAATTTGGTGGTAATGTAATGCATGTTATGATGATCTTTTTGTAGATAATTGATTCAGAAGTATACAGTGTAGCGGTGTTATATGTGGTGTTAGTCACAGTACTTTGCGTACCCTCGATCAAATTCTTGTACAGGCACTGTCGCGTGTGCATAACGCCAACCGTACAAGACGGGCGTGTGAGAACAATCCAAAACTTGAAACCAAACACAGACTTCAATATCGTTTCGTGCGTACACACGGATCAACACGTGCACAGCATGATTGCCCTAACAGAGGCATGCAACCCTACCAGAGAAAGCCCCATCTACGTCTACGTGATCCATCTCATTGAGCTCTCCGGCAAAAGCACACCCATTCTTCTTCCCATGAACAAGAACAACAGAAAATCTGTGTCTGTCAACTACCCCAACACCAACCGCATTTTTCGTGCGTACGAGAACTACTCCGACAACTCAAGTGGTCCCGTAAACGTTCTTTCGTACGTCAACGTTGCCCCGTACAAAAGCATGCACGAAGCAGTTTGTAACCTCGCGGAAGATAACTCGGTGCATCTCCTCGTTATTCCATTTCACCAAAACGATCAGAGTGTGGGAACCCACTTGACCAGCACCTTCCGCGTGCTCAACGCAAATTTTGCTGCTAACTCAAAGGGCACGTTGGGGATTCTTGTGGATAGATTCTCTGCGCTAAGTAGGAGTATCTCGAAGTTTTATTTTCATGTGGGTATCTTCTTCATCGGTGGAAAAGACGATAGAGAAGCATTGGCGTTGGGAATTCGAATGCTGGAACGCGGCAACACGCGCGTGACCTTGTTCCGGTTTGCTTTGCCTGGCAAAGGAGATTCGGGGTTTTTGATATTTGGAGGTGTGGAAAACGAAGAGGATAGGTTAGAGAGCACGTTGGACGAGAGTTTAATAGATGAGTTTTTGGCGAAGAATGATCATAGTATTGATGTAGTTAACGTTGTTTACCATGAGATTGTGGTGGAAGATTGCATAAAAGTGTTGGAAGCTATTAGGGAAATGCAGAACGAGAACGAGTATGACCTAGTGATGGTGGGGAAGAGACATAGCATGGGGGATTTTAGGGAAGAAGAAATGTCGAATTTCATGGACAATTCGGATCAGTTGGGAATTTTGGGGGATATGTTAGCATCCAATGAGTTTTGTGAAGGAAAAACTCCTGTGTTGGTGATGCAATGTGGTGAGAAAAGGGTAAAAAAAGTACAAAAGCTAGGTCGTAACATCTTCAGTTAATCAATCGTTTTAGTTTATTCTCTATTATATTTATTAATTGATTTTTTTTCATGTAATTTTCTTTCTCTTGGTTCAGAGAAATAATTCATCCATAGAAGGACTTTGGATCTCTATCCTTTCCTCTTCCCTATCCCCTGTAAATTACTTCCTCTTGGAGAAATTTCTTAATTAAAATTTTACGACTTGTATATTTTCAATTGTAATAGTTTCATTTTTAAAAATAACGTTTAGATATTTAATTGTTTTTAAGATGTACTTGGTTGTTTTCTAAATGATAAATTTTGAATAGTTCTTTTAATTTGAACTTGTTATGTAATTTAACAAAGCAATATCAAAATTCAAATAAATTATAGTAAGTATGTTAAATTATATATTTTTTCCTAAAATAATGATAAAGGGTAAATAATCTATAACATAATTACTGCTTGCCATTATATATTCTTTTTTACCTTAGAAAGATCCATAACACTCCAACGATCATATTAATAATCAAAATGAAGAATGTTTGGCAACACAGCCTGTAATTCATTCCTAATTTGTTGTTGCAACACTTAGAGAACACAGCTGCATATAGTTTTTTTTAACAAAACGGGCTAAAGGCCCAAAACAAAATCCAGCATGGACTGATTCTTCCTGCACCTCCATATTGACTTCCTGCACCTCCATAATTTTTAAAATTCTCATTTTAAGCATGATGAAAAGACTAAAATGTCATTGTTGTTAAAAGGGAAAGTTAAATGCAGAGGAGACATGGAGGTGTTGCGTTCGTGCACAGTTGAAACGTTTATGGAGGTGGGATTTGAGAGCAATCAAAGTAGATATAGAGGACTTGGAGAGGTGGAAGAAGATTGTGGTGGAGATTGTAGGGAGGATTTGAGAGTTGCTCCCTTCATTGTCGATGGTAACTTTGTTTCAATTTTTCTCAATTCGCATATTCTTCAACTTGCAATGTTAATATTTTCAAAAATAATTTACGGATTGCACGATCCACAATTATGTTTACTACACCTTCATTATTGCGAGTTGTACAAACCGCAACACATAAATTTTTAAAACTAATTGCGGGTTGTACAACCCGCAAGTAAGATATTATGATTTTTCACTTGCGAGTTGTATAACCCGATTTTGAAAAAATTTTATATAGCGGGTTGTACAACCCGCAATTAAGTAGTGAAAGTTTTTATTATTGAGATTTGTACAACCCGCAAATCAATTTTGAAAATTTTTACTATTGTGAGTTGTACAACCCGTAATTCATTTTAAATATTTTTAGCATTGCAGATTGTACAACCCGCAATTCATTTTAAATATTTTTAGCATTGCAGGTTCTACAACCCGTAATAACATTAATTGTATATTTGTTTTGATTTGGTTGTCTGATTGTTTTGAATGAATTATTTAGTCTACGATGGAAGGAGACTTTTGCAGTAAATTTTCCAAAGAAGTAGATAAAATATCAAAAATGGAAGAATCACATCAAAGTGTTGTTATGGTTAACGAACATGAATGTGGTTTTCATTTTTCAATAAATGAGGTAAATAAATTTGGTTATATTAAATTTTATTACTGGGTAAATTGTGATAGTTTCCCTAAAATTTTTATGAATGTTATATTTAGGTATTTCTTACAAGAGATCATTTACTTGAATGAGTTTGAAAGGTTGCTTTTTCTTTTGGATTTGTGGTTATCATATTTAGATCTGATAAAGCAACGAGTCAACAAGGAAGGAAGACATTTGTATCGTTGGATTGTGAAAGGAGTGAAAAATATAGAAAATACATGAATGATTTGGAGGTTATCATTACAGGGATAAGAAAGTGTGATTGTCCATTTAGATTGCGGGGTAAACCTATTCTAAATGGAAAAGGTTGGGTGTTGAAAGTCATATGTGACTTATATAATCATGATCTTGCTGAGCATTAGTTAGACATTCTTATGCCGAGAGATTAAAATCTGATGAACATGCCTTGGTTGTTGACATGACAAAAAGTCAAGTGAAGCCTTGGTAATAACAATCATTTTTAGAGGAAAATAGAATTTTAAAAGAAATATAATAAAGTGTAAATTCAAAGTTGAAAAAAAATATATATATAAAAGTGTATTGTTTGGAAAAGTTAAAATTATCCTTATAAACAATAGAAAATTATAATATTTCTAAAAAATCATTTAAATATGTAAAAATAATGTTTAAAAAAATAAAATGTTGACAAGTATAAAAAAATCTTCAAAAACGTAGAAGTAAAAAGAGTAATGCTACGAGAACAGGATAAAGTCTAAAAAAAATTTATGATATTGAATAAAATAAGTAAAATGCATGTAAATAAATGCCTATAAATATATGAAAAAATTTAGAATGATATATACATTACAAGAAAAAGATTGTTTAAAGACCAATTTTTAGCTATCAAATGAAATAGTTATTAATTGTGACCAAAATAGTTACCAAATTAGATTTTGGTTGCTAAATAATTACAAAATAGAAGTAATGATTGAATTTAGTGACCAATTAAGTCAAATCATTAGTATCTAACATTAGCTACCAAGGTTTTAGTAACCTATATCATTAGATTCTAAATTAGTCTCTAACTTAATTAGATATCAATTTAGAATCTAATGGCATAGGTCACTAAAACTTTGATATCTAATATTAGATACCAATTATTTGACTTAATTGGTCACTAAATTTAATTATTACTTCTATTTTATAGTTATTTAACAACCAAAATTTAATTTGGTGACTATTTTGGTCACAATTAGCAACCATTTCATTTGGTAGCTAAATATTGGTCTCTAAATAGTTTTTTTCTTATAGTGATAGTTTTGTCACAACCTAGATCATGACAGGCGACGATCCCAACAAAAATAAATTTTAAAAAACGGTTTGATTTGAAAATTGGAGAAAAGGAGTCGCCACCATAGTTTTTACGAAAAACCATGAAAAAATCGGAATCGGATAAAACAGGTCTACAAAACCCGATCTAAGATTTGGGAGTCGGTTATGTGTGGGGAAGGTGTTTGCATCCCCACAACACCCGTCATAAGACTGTATCTTTAATCGAATGAGTAAAACGAGTGTGGTTTAATAAAATGCTTATTTTTTCCTAAAATATAAATAAAATGCAAATAAAAACAAAATAATAATTTTTAAATTAAAGGATCTGACAAATATTGACCTTGCTCATAAGTATTTCTATCATTAATACAAAAATCAAGGACTCACGTAGTTCTAAAAGAAAGTTGAGTTATTTTGAAAAATGAATATCTTTAGTTTTGAAATTTTATATTTACTTTTGAAAATTAAACTTTATTTTAGAATACCGTTAGACGACGGAAACGACATGTAGATATTCCAAACAAAGTCAAAACCTCCTATAACGCAAATCGTCATCTAGAAACTTAAAAAGAAATTTATTTTCAAAAGAACCTCACATTATACATAAGTTTATTTAGAAATTTAATTGAAATTTATTTAAAAGAAAGTATATATAAAAAAATGTTTTCAAAATTTATATTAAAAAGAAAATTCTGTTGGGCCTAAACCCAACACCAACAAACATAGAGGAAGCTTAACTTCCTGCAGGCGAACTGGGCAGGATGACGTCAACTGGGCAGGATGACGTCCAATGCATAAATTATAAGCCAGACGCCGCCCACTAACCATCTGGTTTCCAAATTTTGTCAGGTTTACAAAAAATTAATATCTTAAAGGAACACCAAAAAGACGAAAGAACCACCAATGAATTTGGCGCGGTGCTAACAACTCCCTCGTAAATTGCTTTCCCCGAAATACCCTTGAGATCGTAGTTGGAAGAGGGGTAATCCTTGTCCGGTTCTTCCGAAGGAAGTGAGTCAAAATTGGAAAGCATGGTGTAGAACCAGTTGGAGATGTCATAGGGGTTGTAGTGTACAGCGTCATCTAATAGTTCCTTGAGACTGTCTTGTACGCTCCAACTTCTGCGCCACCTCCTCCATGTCAGAAGGTCTGACCTTGTAACCCACCACCACCAGAAGCTCGTCCATGCCTTCTTCATCCTCTCAAAGGTTCGATTTTCCGCTGGAGAAGCAAAGACATTGGTGTGAATTTTGAAAAAAATATACCGGATGAAGCCATCCGGTATACATGAAGGGGTGAAAGACGTTTTGGGTTATATAATTTCAGATTGAGGGTAAAATAGATTTTTTAAATTTAGTATGGAGGTGGAGGACGAGGTCATGGAGGTGGAGGGAGAGTCCGTCCTTCCTTCCTGCACCGTGGCTCACCTCCTCTCATATTCTTTTTCTACTCTCATCATTTTCTTTTAGCATGCTCAAGAGATTGGGCCAACCCAAAACCGTGCCTCCCTCATTTATCATTTTTTCAGGCTTTCTGTCAAAGGTCATACAAATACCAACTCCTATTCACTTCTTTTATCATAAAACAAAACCACAAAACAATGGTTCAAAAAAAAAATAAAAATAAAAATAAAACAGAGACACGCCAATGAATACACCCAATGTAGGTAAAAACACTACAGCTTCAATGTTTCTGGGAAATTATCTCTAGATATGGGTGCAGTTTTCTAGATATGGGTGCAGTTTTGAATGCATGGGCTTATTACAATGCAGTCTTGGTGCACTGGTTGCTACTGTGAATGGAGGTTCATGAAGATGAGTTTTTGGGCAGTTTCAAATGGTTTTAAGGTGCATGGATATTAAGTGCTGTATTCATACATTTTTATGGTGAAAGAAAGTTCATGGAGATGGTTTTTAAGTACTGTTTTCGGATGAGTTTAAGGGACAGTTTTTAGGTGAAAGAAGGTTCATGAAGATGAGTTTTTATGCTGTTTTCGGATGGGTTTAAGGTGCAGTTTTCATGAGATTTTTATAGTGAAAAGAGGTTCGTGGTGATGATTTTAGATGCAGTTTTCGAATGAGTTTAAGGTGCAGTTTTCATGGGATTTTTATGGTGAAAAAAGGTTTATTGTGATGGTTTTAGGGGCTGCCACGGGAGGAGATAGGCGTGGGCTTGGGCAGAGGATGACGGTGCAGCAAAAACAATGTTTGTGGTGACTTGGGATTTGGTTTGCAGAAGCAAGAAGGCTCACGATAGTTGGAGTGGGTTTCGATAGCGAGGCCCAGGGTTTTCCATGGCTTCAAGGTGTAAAGTGGGTTTTTAAGGTTTGCATGGTTCACATAGACATGGTTTTCTAGTTTCTTAACATGGCTACAATTTTCTAATGAATAATTTATGGAGACATGATTCTCTAGGTTGACAATTGTAAGTGTGCCAATGAATATGACTTTACTTACAAAGAATTCATTTGTGTCGGGTTTCATATATATGGGTTTGAGATTACGACATTTCTGGGTTTCCTAAAAAAAAAAACTATGTGAAAACAGATTTAAACCATACACATTATTCATGCTTCAAACAAAACGAAATAAAAGAGAAGATGAACAGTGCATTTACAACAGCCGTGAACAGTACCATCCTCAATTCAGAAACCTTTACACATGTATATCTCAATCCATCTGCATACAAGAAACCATTATAAAACTTAAATTGCCACTCACCTGTCAAAGAACCAATCCAAAAGAACCTTAAATCCTTGCTTTCTTCACTGTACCAAGTTCTTCCTCCACTGCTGCTTTTACTTTTTTTTACGTTTCTTAGTTTCGGTTCTTGTAGGTGAGAACGTGCAATCAAGCAGCTAACTCCAAAAGGCATAAAGATTGAGACTATGCCAAAGGCAGCAATCTCAGGTAAAATTTATCCTATTTTATTCAAATTTATATTATTATTCAATACATGACATAATCTAACACTTTTTATTTATATAACAGATTGATAGAACAGCTACAAAGCAAACATAAACGTAGACATAACCCACTGATATGTATATCAAAAACCAAAAGATTCACTTATCTGTTGAAGATCAACTCCAGAAATGTTTTCTTCTTCCTTATTTATCACTCTTTCAATTCCTTGTATGCTGTACCTCACTGATATGTATCTTTTGAAATGACCCTGTATGTTGTACCTCACTGATATGTATCTATGAAAATGACGAACCCTTAAATGTTCAAAACTGTTCAAGATTTTCTTTTATATTGAATCAAAATGACTATTAGATAGTAGAAGAAAACCATCCCCTATTCAGTTACTGATTTCTCTATTTAACTAAATTCAAGAGTTTGAAATAATGCTTAACCAATTCAATTTAATGCATAACCATATCAACTAACTTAAAATGAAAATAGTTTAAGCCAATCATTACAAAGCTTTTTCCAATGTTTATTTATATTCTATTATTTTTCTCTCTTCATATGCAATGGCAACAAAAAATAAAAAGCACAATGTAATAATAAGAAAAAACAATTAACGGCCTAAAAAAATAATAGAGAAATAATAATAATAATAATAATAATTTTAATTTGGTTTTAAGATCTTATACATAAAATTTGATTTTAAGATCTTATATTAAAAAAGACCCGATAGTTTAAAGCACGCTTTTGAAAATAAAAAGTCATACAGAAAAACTTAAATTGTTAAAAATGAAATTATTTTTTAAAAAATAAGCTAACATATGTTTGAATATCTCTATATGTAGTCAAATTAAATATCAGTTATCGTGATTTATATCAGTCAGAAAATTTTGATACTGACATGTTAGGTTTCTTAAACTCGAATCTTCCTAACCCTACTCATGTTATTATTACGATTATTTATTGAAAATATGTGAAATTCAATGTAAAGAAGAATATTAGAGTATGTTTTCTTCAATTATGATTTATAATTTTTTTATCTAATTAGTATCTTTTTAGTTTTTATTTTCTTCAATATAGTTTTTATTTTCTTCAATAGCACTTTTTATTTTTATTTTCCTCAATAGCATTTTTTATTTTTTAATTCCTAAAATAGCACTTTTTAATTTTTTTTATTCTTTAATTAATATATAGTCCGTACATTAATTATTATTATTATTATTTTTTTTTATTTTTTTATGATTTTGTGATTGTATTTTATTATAATAATTTACTGATTGTATTTTTGTATTAAAAATTCATATTGGAAGAAAAAATTATAATAAATTATAAAATTTTTATTTGAATCAAAATTTGTATTTTCCATTAAATAATTAAGACCAAAAATAAAATAAAATTGTTAAAGTATTTTTGCAAATAAATATTAATTAAATGGTTTAAAAATTTTAAATAAAATTTAATTTATTTATGAATTGTTTTTAAATGTTATGTTTATTACTTAAAAATTGTTAGTTATTGAAATGATGCAATAGTTGCACATAAAGAGAAAAATAAATTCCAATCATATATTCACTAAATAGTTTAGTTAATGGTACAAGAAATATTTTGTGTAAAATGAAACATAAAATTTATGTTTATCAAAACTCAAATTTTATCTTTATCAAAAAATCATATCTGTAATAAAAAAATCAATTTTATCTCTATAAAAAACCAAATTCTATCTTTATCAAAAATCAAAATTTATTTTTATCAAAAATCAAATTTTATCTTTATCAAATTTTTATTTGATTTTTGCCATTAATTATTTAGATATGTTTCAAATAAACTAAAAATACAAATTTTAATTAAAATAACAATTTTATAATTTATTATAATTTTTTCTTCCAATATCAATTTTAATATAAAAATACAATCAAAAAATTATTATAATTTATTTTAATATAATTTATTATGCCAAATTTAAATTTATTATAAAATATAAAATAAGTAATTTATCATTTTTCCTATTATAATTAATTAGTTTAAAAACCTATAAAATATTTAATTTTATTTTCTTTGTATTATTTTTTAAAATTTGAATTTAATTATTTTTACATTCTTTTTTATCTTAATTTTAATAAACTAATAATCACAATTTTTAATAACTATTAAAAAAAAGTGTTATTTCAAGAATTAAAGAATAAAGAGTGCTATTGAGAAAAATAAAAAAATAAAAGGTTTTATTGAAGAAAATAAAAACTAAAAAGGTATTAGTTAAATAAAAAAAGTCTTAAATCATTGTGACATATAATAAATGATATGTAAGAAAGAGATAAACACCATATATATTGTTATATAAATGATACTTATAAAGTTGTGTCTTAATATTCACTTATTATATATAATATACATTGTCACATTTGTGAACAAATTCAATGAATTTAGGATGAGAGAATAATTACGTTAGTGTTTAGAAAAAGCATGATAACCATCTAAATCTAAGTTTAATTAAGAATAAAAGAAACTAAAATATGCTTTGTTCTTGAATATTGTTTATTTTATTTACGACTTTATTATGCTAAAATAAAATGACCATGTAATATTTCAATTGAAAGAAAAATAATTATGACACAAAAACGAGGTTAAATGGAATAATGAGTAGTTTAATCTGTTAAGAGAAGTTAATGAAAAACTTAAAGTTGAGTTCATATTTAGTAAAGAGAGGTGGGATAAAGAGGTATTTATTTTAGTTTGGATTTTCTAACCATCAATAATAATGACAAAGTTGTCAAAATGTCCAGCTTGATAAATCAACCAAAACAATCTATAAAATGGGATTACAAAATTTATTAACAAATTTATAACCTTAATGAATTTAACTCATTTTTATCCTTTTCTTTTGATCCGAGTTTAATTCATTTAGGTTGATTTGTCTTTGAATTATAGGTCAACTCGTTTTTTAAAAACAAATTATAATTTTTTTTCAAATTGAAAGTGATATTAATTTATCAAAACATATATGTGTTTTTGTTTTATATATATATATATATATATATATATATATATATATATATATATATATATATCCAATTATTATATTTAAAATTAAAATTGATTTAATGTGTGAACTTAAATTTAAAGAATATTGTCCTTTAGAACTTAAAAAAAATCACTACATTTTAAAAATTAAAGGCAAAATGCAAAAAAATATTAAGAATGATTTATTAAAAAATGCAATTATATATAATATTAATTGGTTGCCTTTACATGCTGAATAATTACTTGAATGGATTTAGTTGTTGGAAGTCTTATTTGTTTCCCAAAGTTGAATCATTACTCAATTGAACTTAATTGTTGAAGACCTTTTGTACTTCTAAGTTATTTTGTACTTATATGTGTTTTGAAATTATTAATGATTTTTGAATTGACTTAGTTTATGGAAGTATTCGTTTTATTTATTTGTTTATAGTTTTTTTAATATAATTGGATTGAGATAATTTCATGAAAATAATGTTTATGTTAAACTTAATGGTTGCTTAGTAGAGAACTTTTGCGTGAGGTATAAAACAGTTTTCGCTTTTTTTATTCTTTTTCGTTTTTTAAAACAGGTCAATATACTATTTAAGAATCAAATTTAAAGTTTATTAAATTAAAAATGTGTATTTGAAGTGATTAAAAATAGTGTAGGTATAAGAGACATATGTGTGCAAATACAGATAATTTTTTAGTATTATTTTCAAATTAAATTTGTCAAAATATATGGAAATTATATATTTATATCTTGGAATATTAAAATGTTTAATTTACCTATATAAACTAAAAGTTATAATCTCATTGAATGATGCAATTACAGTTTTATCCTTTATCCACATAACTTTTTAATATATTACTTATGTTTCAAACATTGTTTCTATTCTTCACTGGAAGTTCAAACAACTTTATTTATGTAAACATAAGATATGCATAAATAAAATACTTATATGTTGTGGAATTAAAAAACAAATCAAAAGTCATTTTAATTGAAAAGACTTTAGTTACCCCCAGACTCTGTATTAAAAGTGTATTCTCAAAAAGTTATTAAAGGATTTTTTAGATGGTAACAATTTGAAAGACTTAATTTTGTGAAATAATTAATTCTGAAAATGGTAACTATTTAATTGTTAATTCTTTAAAAAGATATTCAAAACTCACCCTTTAAAACAATATTCAAAATTTACACTTTAATTCTTAGTACATAAAAATATAATTAATAAAATTTCATCTAATTATACCTTTAGTTAGGAAAGAACCTGATATTATTTACACATAAAAGTAAATAATATCAAAAAATATAAAATATAAATCAATTAATATTAATAAATTTTATAATTCTTAATCCATTAGATATTTGAAAAAAAAAACTCAGTTTTAGAATATAACTTTTATGATTAGCGATTATTTACGTATAAGTAATTAGTATTTAAATTAAATAAATAATTAATATTAATAAAAAGAATTATATTTTTTTCCTATTCTGTAACATTTAAAAAGATTCAACATAACAAAAGGAATTTTTAAGATTGTATCCCACCAAGTCTTTTATACATGTATAAGAAAAATAATTAATTCGAAAAATGGAAAATCTTAATTAACTAATATTAATAAAAATAAATTTTTGATATTAAAACTTTAAACAAAATTATCTAAGAAATATAAATCTTATTAGATTATGCCTCGCTAATATCATTTACATGTACAAGGAAGGTAATTAATATTTTAAAAATTAAATTACTCTTTACACCTATTATGAAAGGATGTTTCAATTAATAAAGGAATACTTTAAAAGCTATAATCAACTAGAGATTTGAAAATACTTAACTTAGAATTAAAAAATTTTCAAGATTATGTGCCGCGGATTTTGATAAGTATCATGAAAGGATATTTTAATTAATAAATGAATACTTTAAAAACTAGAATCCACTAAATATTTGAAAAGACTTAACTTGAAATTAAAAAGTTTCAAAATTACGTCCCTTTAATTTTAATAAGTATTGTGAAATCTAAGGTTGTTATCTGAATTAATAAATTTTTTAACATTTTTAAATATCATATGATGTGTATAAAGATATTTCATACATATATCAACGAATAAGTTATGTATGTCATGATAAAAAAGTATAGGTATTTTTTATTTTCTTCAATTTCATTGAATAACAAATTATTTATTTTTATTTTTATACATTTCTTTAAATTATAAGAAAATGACATTTAAAATCATATAAAATAAAACAAAAATAAAAATCTCAACAGTAACTTTAAATAAATAATTAAATATCATTAATGTATCACATAAAAATAAAATAACAAAATGATAAATTAATTAATAAAAAATCAAAGTTTAATTAAATGAAATAAATATAAGCAAATAAGTAAAAATTATAAAGAAATATTAAATAAATAATTATAAATTAATAAACAGAATCAGTATATAATTGTAGACAAATGAAAGGAAATAAATATAAATAATTAACCATAATTAAAGATTAAATAACATAATTATAAAATAATAAACATGATCAAGGCTTAAATATTAAATATCATAATTATAAATTAATAAACGTACATATAAATAAAATAACATAAATATAAATAAAATTATAAATCAATAAACAAAATATGATTTGAAATCAATTAAATAATAAAAATATAAAAAAAACAAAGAAAGGAAACTAACATGTAATTCAAATAAATAAAAAAGTTAACAAACTAAATATAAATTTACCAATATTAATATAAAAAATTAATCTATCTTATTAATTAGAATGACATTAAAATTAGAGTTACGAGTATTTTTTAAAAGTTTTAAAACTTCTTATTATCTTTTTTCTATTCGTTTTTGTCTCTTACATGACAAGGTTTCCTTACATAATTCTTTTAATAGATTTTTTTTTAAATTAATGTTTTTATTATTACTTTTATTTTAGTTATGTATTATATGGTCACCAAATAGCAAAGTTGATAACATTGCTATATGGACACCAAAGAGTAGCGCTGACAATACTATTTATAAAGCTCTTCATAGTTCAACAATTACTTAAACTTGAGAGACTTGTGTACTATAGGGCCACCAAAGCTCATGGCCGACAACATTCACTCACAAAGCTCATTGCAGTAAATGCTTAAGCCGACAAGTATCCAACCTTCTCCACCAAACCAATATTCTCACTTCCCTTGTATTGGAAACAAGCACCTCACATCTGACAAAGAAACAAATCTCAATAAACGGCACCCCCTACCACCATCTGATAAAGAAAAGACTGTATACCAACAAACCAACATTCTCACTTCCCTTGTATTGGAAACAAGCACCTCACATCTGACAAAGAAACAAATCTCAATAAACGGCGCCCTCCACCACCATCTGATAAAGAAAAGACTGCATACATTCCCTTTTACATATAGTGCAAAACAACAATCATACCATATGCAGGAGAGCCTGCACATTTTTTCTCTGACACATAGGGCAGATCAACTATCATATCTCTGAAAGAAGAGGTTGTACGCTCTTCCTCATTGCATAAGGCAAATGAATAGTGAACCGTGAGCAAAATTAAAGGTACGTTTTAATCAACTCCAATTTACATTATAAACCTCTAATAACTAAATACTGACCTGAGTGTAAGAATGTCTTCCTTTTACAGATACTTCTCTCATTATTCCAATCATCGAAATGAGGATTAACGAAAAAATCGACTAGTTAACACTTTAAAGGACTATTCTCAGTCTCAAGACTCTCTAAAAATAAATATTGTTCACGAACTCAAGAGGATGTAAGAACAAGTTATTTTCAATATTTTTAGAAAAATATCTGATTTGTTTTCAGTGTTAATACTTTTAGGATAAAAGATACCAAAAATGAGAATTTAATATACGAGTTGACAGTAATAAAATAAATAATATAATTATTTAAAAACAATACATTATAAAAAAAATAATATAATTAAGTAAATTATTTAATATTTAGTTATCATACTAGATTAAGAAAAAAAAATTAAAAACTTTCACCAAAAGCAATTCGAGATTAAGTTATAAAATGGTTTACGGATTAGACTGTTCACTTTATATTTTAAAATTTTGTAAAATACCTTTTATTAATTAAATAAGATCGTGAGACAAAAGTTAAAGTTATATATGAATGACATTTAATGTATGTTATTGTCCCAGTATTTATATATGTAACTTTTTTTCTATCACATGTATTAGTACATTAGTGGTATAAGTAGTTATGAAAGTTGTCCACCCATTATTATTTTTATTTTATTGAATAAATTTGTCAACATCTTATAAAATAGATATTAATTGTTTTCGCATTTATAATCAATTTGGTTGAATCAAAAGTAATTAACAATTAAAAGTCTGAATTTTTCCATCCAATTAAAATATTTTTTAAAAATATAAAAGAAAAACATAAAAATATAATTTATTTAATGCCTTTTATTGCGGTTATAAAGAGGAGTTATGATAACATAACTAATTAGGTTCATTGTATTTATGATAATTATGATAACATATTTTCGATCAAGAATAATAATTTGAAATATTAATGAACTAAAAAAAAAGAAAAAACTCAAATCAACAACCTTGACAAAAACCAACACTTCTTCTAAAATAATTTGTACTATGAACATAAACATAGAACAAATAGAGATTAATGCATCCACATAAACACAGAACAAATAGAAATTAATGAAGGTGAAAAAATTCAACAAATTTGTACTATAGACATATACATAGAACAAATAGTGATTAAAATTTTGAACAAATAGAAATTAGACTCATTCTTCGTGCACCTCTATACTGACTTCATGCACCTGTGTTTTTACGATTTTATCGTTTTAAAACTTTTTTAAACCCAATCCTATCTTTCACTCAGCACCTCTATATCTCCCACCTTCAGCCGTCGCACCTCCATCTACGTTCCTGCAGCTCCGGCGTTCTTCCATCTCCGTCATTGACAGAGATAAACAAAATATAAGTTTTTACTTTATTCTACTTTTGGTGATTGAAAGAAGTTGGGAAGTAATTAATAGCATAGAGAATTTTACCAAGGAAGTCAACTAGGGTTCGTCCATTGCTAAATCTTCTAGAAGGGTCTGTTGGGAAGTCGATGCCCTATGGATTATAATGGGCTTTCGCAGTTGTTTGAAGGTTGTTGTTATTGGAAAGTAGATGTCATATGGATTATAATTGGCTTTCGCAGCTGTTCAAAGGTTGTTGTTATTTCCATTGTCAGATATGGAGTCCCCAAAGACGAAAGAACACAAGACACTATGCATTGAGGATTTATAATCTGAATAGAAAAAAATTTCAAAAATGAATTGCGGGTTAAATCCTTCCTCCTCAGCAGCAACAATCTCCACCACATTTTTCTTCCACCAATGCAATCCCTCTACATTTATCTTTGATTGCTCTCAAATTCCATCTTCATAAACGTTTGAAATGTGCACGAACGCAATACCTCCATATCTCCTTTGTCTTTAACTTTCTCTTTCAACAGCAGGGGCATTTTAATTTTTTCGTTATGTCTAAAATGAGAATTTTCAAAATTATGGAGGTTCAGGAAGTGAGTATAGAGGTGCAGGAAGAATCAGTCTCCAGCAAGATCAGCCCGAGGTCACATAAAAACGAAGGACCAGGATAGGTTGACAAATACCATATGTATTACCATCATTTAATAATCATAAATATTATATTTCATTTTAAAAATTTACTTATATTTACTTTTATTGTTTAATATATATATTTATTTTTACTGTTTAATATATAATAGTTTATTATTAAAAGGTGTTGTAAAAAAAAAGTGAGTGTCAAATTATAATTTCCCAAATAAAAAAACAAAGAGAAAAATGAAAAAAAAGGATGGCGGAAACTATTTCACTCATCTTTCTCGTGCCACTCTATATATACTAGCTCGGACACCATTGTTAAATGTGGCAGAGCATCAACGCAAATGAAAAATAATTAAAATGGTCAGCAGTAAGCCTTTTAAATAGGCATATACATCATAACAAAACAAAAAATGAACATAGCAAATTACAATCAATGAACAATAAAAAAAAAAAATACCCTTGTGAGAATTGGTTTGGTAGGCATAACAACTAGTAGTACCCTGCAAAAACATGATATCCAACAAAGCTTAGAATTTATGAAACGGGTCTAGAGTTTCATTTGATGAGATTATTGAGCTAAAACTCAGGAGGACTACTTGACCAGCCATTGCCACCTCTATGAGCAAGGATGTTATACATATGTTGCGTTTGATGAGAGATTTTAATGACCGATATATGTGATATGCATCCCCTGTATACACTATACTGTGTTAGTTGATGTGAAAATTTATGAGTTTATGATGACAAATGGTTAGTGGACCTTGAAGCTTAATCATTAAAATATTCAATAGCTGGGTAGCTTTTTTCAACTGAGTACTTTCACTAAAGAGCAAACGACAAAGACTTGTAACAAAGAAAATCCAGGGTTTATATATTATCTTCAAAACTAGCAATCTGCTTGTAACATGATAATAACATCAATTTAACTATAGTGGGGCTCGTGACTATTCAGATGGTATATTTGCGTTGAAACCGCATCACCATCTCTCCCTAAGTTCCAAACCCAATTTATCTCTATATAAAAAGAACCTTCAATTAAAGCAAAACAAAGCAACGAAAACAAAACAAAAAAAAGCCTCCCCAAATTCAGGGAAACAATAACCAAACTTTGAAACTAACAAAAACTGGTATCACTCGGTTCTTTAGTGGATGATTATTGAAATGATCCTAACAAAGAGGCAGATCCACTGGAGGAGGCTCTATGGATTGCAATTTCCCAACGCCGTTCTCCACTAACAACACCGTGGCCAAACCCCACCCTATGTGGACGTCCAAGTGACAATGCATAAGCCACGCACCTACAAATATAGTAAATACACACATTATTAGAGTATGCCAAAATGATTGCTCTTTTTTTTTTAGTACTAAATATACTATTTTGTCGTGTTTATGTACCTGGATTATCAGCAACAAATCGAATAACTGCCCATCCATTTACAGGCACAGCCACTGTGTTCCTCAAAGGAGGATCAACAAGGTTGAATTTCGCCCTATCTTTCTTGGGGTCGAAGTTGCCGAACCCCTCTGCAACAATGTAGAAATCGTAGCCATGAAGATGGATAGGGTGGTTCTCAGGAGTAACAATGCTAGTATCCTGCAACACAATCTCAACCCTCGACCCGAACTTCAACTTGTGAGCCTTAGTCCCAGGAATAGGTTGCCACAATGAACGGCTCACGTTGCCGGTGTAGTCGAACTTCACCAGCGGCTTCCCCGGAAAATCGGTGGTGAACACTCCCGGGATTCCGAGGTAGTGAGCCTGCAAGATGGAAACGTTGTTGGGGAGCACGAAAGACACGTTGTTCATGCTTGCAGTGAACCTCGTCCCATTGGGTCCCTGGCATAGGAAGTGGTACAAAAATTAATAGCATGTTTATATTTCAGTTAAATTCATGTTTAAGGTGAAACACTTTCCAAAATATGAAACACCAATGTTCTTACTTTTAAAAAAAATGGTTGTTACGTTTTCCAAACATGCTAAGAATCTCTGATTCTAGTTGTTCAAAAGATATATATGAATTTTAACATAAGTGAATTAGGTTAATAGTGCAATACCTGACACCTATTTGATTTGAAGTTTTTGGGGCACTTGTTGAGTCCTAAGCCCACAGCGAAGAAAAGGCTTTGATCGATTTCAGTGGGGACCTCGACTTTTCTGGGGCTTCTGAAGCTTCTGCTGAAAGTAGTGACGGTGTTTGTGTCGTTGTAAGCAGGGAGTGGAGGCATTATAGGTTTCGTTTTGCTCTTCACACCTTTAGAATGATGATGTTGAGAATGGTTACCATGGTGAACTGATTTGTATTCCAATATTGCGGTGGTGGTGGTGTTGTCAAACGGAGCGTTTTGAGCAGATTGGTAAGCACGCGCCGCCATGTAGTAGCGAGATGGTGGCTGGTCGCCGGTGATGAGGACATCAGTGGTTTGGCCGGGTCCCAACATGAGGACTTTGGTGGTGAAGGGTTTGAGGTAGGAGGCATCGGCGCCAACCACCGTAAGTTTGTGGTTTGCCACGGTAAAGAAGAGAGGTTGATTCAGTGCGGCATTTATGACACGTAGAAGGTTTCTTTCTCCGGCATGAATTGGAACAATGGTAGTATCTACATTTCCAGTCATATAAGAAGAAAAAAAAAGTCATATTCATAAAATCAAATAATGAAACAATGTAATGGATTGTATTTGAGATTCTTATGCATAAAATCTCTTCAACTTTAAGGCGTTTCCATGGGCTTGTTTAAAAGATATAAATTGCGAGTTATGTTTCTCTAATTTATGAAAAAGAATCATCTTATCTTTTAAAATTTGGTTAATGAAAATATAATTTTTCTTGTCTATAAACGAGAACAAAAAGTAAAAAGGCCATGAAGTAGACGCTGTACCAAAGACAACCCTTTTGTTGACTTGTTTCTTAAATAATTGGCATCTTTAATAATTTCATATCATACGTCTTTGTCCTAAAAGGCTTATCTTTTTTACGACTACTTCCTATTTTAATTGTTAAATATTTTGCAAAAGTCAAATTATTAAACAATACATGTGACATGTCGAATGTAATGTAATGAAAATTAAGAAGTGAATGAAACCTTTGGTAGAGCACTTGTAAAGATCACCAGGTTGACCATTAATGGTGTATGCATCAGACACGTTAGGAGCTCCTCCAGTTCGTGTGGCCTGCCTCACCACATCAATAGGGTTTGCGTCCCACCATTCCCCTGATCACCATCATCACTTTCACCGTTCAATCTTTGCCTCAAAGCAAAACAACAAAAAACACCACAATCTCTATATATTGTCTATTTGCTTGTATATATTACATAATTCCACCTATCACTTTTTACTAGTTCTTAATCTTCTTACTCCGTGTTTTCAGCAATGTTATAATTACTGTAAATTTAAAAGGGAGAATTAATTACCAAGAAGAATGGGGGTCTCGTGGTTTGGCTTGGGGAAAGGGTAGGGTTCTCCTTCCCTAGGACGAATGATTAAAGCACCATAAACGGTGGCTCTTAGCCATGAGCTATGAGCGTGCCACCAAAGTGTGCCTTCTTGTCCTTGAACAGTGAAACGGTAGGTGTAACTTCCTCCAGGACGAATGGGGCACTGAGTCACAAATTCTGGTCCATCTGCCCATCCTGTTCTCATTTGCCTAACACCGTGCCTGAAAACACAACCACCAACAAAAACAAATGAGTATATATATGGTCTTGTTCAAATTCTAAAGTGAAAAGAAAATGGTAGCCTGATATGATACCAATGAATTGTGACATTGTAACGAGCTTTGTTGGTGACTTTGACCACTAAAGTGTCTCCATTGTTGATTTCCAACGTTGGGCCGGGGAATTGGCCGTTCACAGTGATGGCATTATGTGTTTTGCACAGCCTCTTCACTGGAGTTGCTTCAACCTATTCCATGAAAACCAGCAAGGCAATTATTATCTTACGAGAGTAAAAAGAAAGGAAAAGTTAGCCCCCAGAGAAAGATAGCAAGAGAACACATACAACAAACTCATGCGAGTGAATTTTGGCATTTGCTGAAGAGAATGCTGAAGTTAAGAGAAGGAAAATGGCTAAGAAGATGGAGGGAATGGCCTTGGAAGGTTCCATCTTTGGGCGAGTAGTGAAGAGCTTAGAGTAAATATGAATGGTGGAAGCTAAGGTTGCATGGAAGTAAGAGTGGGAGAGGCGGTTTTATAGGGTGGATTAGAGGGGAGAGAAAGAGATAAAGTTGAATGAGGTTGGGTGATTAGGTTAATTTAGTGGAGGTCAGAATCCAAAGGGAAACTTAACTTGGTTCAAACCTATAGGAGTTGTTGCACCAGCTAGTTCATTATGCTTACTTCAGAAGTTTTCAGTCAGAGGTTGAACATGGATTTTTCTGAAACATAATTATGTCCAGATCTTTGTTCACTTAATAAATAAGATGGGTTAACCACAACATTCTCTAACTCCCATTCTCAAAGCAAAATCCATATAACTGTTTTCAAAAATGTGTGACCATGATGTAATTGGCTATATTTTCCCAATTCCTTGCACAACTCGCTCAAGTTGCCAATTTTGTCATATATATTTGACTTATTACAAAAACAGGCATTTTAACAAGATTAACAAACTCCATTTTACTGAAAAATTATTACATATGATTAGATTCTATTACATACTTATTATCGCAATCGATTTTTACATTATAAATAATCAAAATTTGTAATCTATAAAAAATTAATAAGACTCACTAATTGGTAAAGACTATAGATCTTAAACTATATAATAGTTTCTCCCTTTTACCATCCATCCATTCCATTTTTCGTAAAAGTATAACCTTTCAAAAAGGCCAAAACAAAAAGCATTTTAGCCTTTTTCTTTGCTCTGCTGGTCAATTAAATTCTTGCAAATTACCTTCAGATAACTACATATACTTTAGTGTAAAACTGCCTAAAGTGCACTTTCTTTTCATCTAAGAAATGCTTGTGATTTGTGGAAAAGATTATTTTTTATTGCTCAAGAAATTAGTTAAGTAACAACTACGCAATTACATATGTGCCACTTCTCTATCAGTCCAAATTTACATTATTATTATTATTATTATTATTATTATTATTATTATTATTATTATTATTATTTTGCAATTGTAGGACAAAACACCTAATAAGATTTATTATATTTTAAACACTCTTAAATGTATATAAATAAACTTATCAATTTTAAAATATTTGACAACATATTAATAAATTTATATTAACATTAAAAAAGATTATTAATATAATTTTTATTTAAACACATATTATTTTTAAAATTTAAAATCTGCTTAGATATATTATGATTAGTTTTTCCCCAAGTCATATTAATGATGATGTACCTATAGAAAAGTAGGGATTAACATTACTTAATATTTTATTAAAATACATTTATATTTTCTAAATTTATAATAAATATTTTCTAATGTATTTTTTAAATTAAATTTAGTTTAAAGTTAGTAGTATATTTTTTGCAAATAGATATTCATTAAAAAAATTCAATAGTTTAAGGATTTCTTTTTAATTATATGATATAATTAAAACTTCTGATTATTTAATTCCATTACAATATTAACTTTTGTAAATTATTGTTATTACTATGATAATAACATAAATGTAATGTTTTCCAAGTGACCTGATATAAACTTATAGTTGAAGAATAATTTATGTTAATATATACAATATAAAATGCTATAGGGAGGAATTTAAAAATAAGATAACGTTATACTTATTTAAAATGATTAATTTATTAATTATGCCGAAACATATTTTGAGCTAATCTTATATAAATTTTGTAAATTATGTTCAGATTAAAAAAAATGGTTAAATATTTAAAAAATAAAAACATCTTATATTTATTACATTTATATTTGCGTCTATAATAGAAATTTAAATTTAGAAAAATTTTAATAGTATTAATGTATTTATTGATTTATATATTTTATAAGGATTATATTATTATATTAATTAAGGAGTAGTAATTTGATATATTAAGAGACATGTTAAGTATTTTAAAACTTTTAGAGTCTTATTTTAGTTGAAAAAATTAGGATTTTTACAAATAAGAAAATAATATATATATATATATATATATATATATATATATATATATATAT
>Ga0209489_104745_pt1 | contig 24667 bp, 8 predicted proteins | sample SiratrowhiteBW_FD_187527 | JGI IMG/M metagenome (GOLD analysis project Ga0209489, IMG submission 187527) | Root nodule microbial communities of legume samples collected from California, USA - Siratro white BW (SPAdes) (version 2) | ecosystem: Host-associated > Plants > Roots > Nodule | place: USA...
TGATCTTACTATGAATTTTATTTCCTTTTTTACTAATTTTATTTTAACTTTATTCATAAAATAGAATAGAACCAAAACTATTTTTTTATTTAAATAATAACACACATTTTTATTTTTATTTTATATTTTGAAATAATTTTATTTGCTCGGACGAAATTGGGTGTTGACAATGTCTAATAAAGAAGTATCATTAATAACATGATATCAATTTGTTATATGATAAATTACTCAAATTTTATTAACTTTAATTATATATTTTATTTTCAATGAGAAAATATCTTTTCTACAGTATAATTATTTTTAAGATTTCTACATTTTTATCCGAAACAATATGTCTTTACTTTGTAAATATAGAAAGAATTAAAATTATAATCTTCAAATTAATAAGTTTTTTTCTTATACTAAAGGTTGTCATAGAAAAGTGTGAATTATTTTTCTTCATAATTATGTTAGCTATATGATTAATATGACAAATTTTTAGAAATCATATATTAAACACATAATTACTTTTCTTTATAACTTGACTATATGGATAATACAATTATTTTTTACTAATGAAAGTTTAAGTAGAATAAACCTTAAATCTCATATCTTATACATTAAATCTTTAAATACCACAATTTATTTTAAGTACAATCAAATTTAAGTTTAAAGATGGATTTTAGAAAAATATACACTCATACTTATAGTTCGTCATACATAATTAATCTATACACAAATTCTCCTTATTCAAATATTATCTCTGCTTTCTACATTATATTATTATATTACACCAAATTGATACCTAAGTTACACCAACAACCTCAAAAGCATGACAGATTGTGTCAATAATAATTTTTATCTTATATTAATGCTTCACTCTGTATTTAATTACAATCTTAACTTCATATATCACTAAAAGAAAAAGTTAAAACTTAAGAAATTTTATCGACAAAATTTTATCTGTCGATAAAATATCATTATCGATGATTTTATCGACAGATAAAATTTTGTCGATAAAATTCCTTAAGTTTTAACTTTTTCTTTTAGTGATATATGAAGTTAAGATTGTAATTAAATACAGAGTGAAGCATATCATTATCGATGATTTTATCGACGAATTTTTGAATCCGTTAGTAATAACTGATGATTTTATCGACGGATTTACTCAAATCTGTCGGTAATTATCGACGGACTCAAAAATCAATCAGTAAATTTACATACAATCATTTATCGACAGATTTTGGATATTTCTGATGGATTTATCTCGTCGGTAATTTTTGTTTTTTTTAGTGTATTACTTACAAGTTTTCTAAAATCATAATTACTAATTCATATTTTGTACTTCAAATATCATAAAACATATTTATTTAATTTTTTATTAATAAAAATATTGCAAACTTTTCTAACTCACTATTTTTTATTTATTTATTTCAAACTACATTTTTTACAAATTATTTTCTTTTCACATTTATTTTTATATCTTTAATTTTTTACTTCTCATCTTTATAATGCATCATAGTGAAAGTTCTTATTTAATTATATAAAAATTAGTCAAAACATTTATTAAATTTAGTTTTAACACTTATCATCAAATTAATAATTATATATTATAATAATTTTTTTGCCTATTATTTGTATATTAAATTTCTTTCATCTTATTTTTCATTTTTTTCTTAATATCTTTAACTTTTTGTTCTTTACAAAATTATATCGATCTCAATTTTTATTTATTTTTTAAATATTTTTTACATATCTTTAATTAAGACTTCACCTTTAAGATTTTATAAAAAAAAATTCAATTCAATTTATACACTTACCATCAAATTTATATTCTTTTATATATATATATATATATATATATATATATTTACTATATTTATTTAAACTTATTTTTCATTTTTCTTAATATCTTTAAATTTTTGTTTTTTACAAAATTATATCTATCTTATTTTTTATTCTTTTTAAATAATTTTACATATTTTTAATTAAATCTTAAGAATTCTTATTTAAGATTTTATATAAAATACTACAATTTTTTAAAAATTCAATTAGAACACTTACAATCAAATTTGTATTATTTTATATATTTTAAAAAATATTTTATGATAATTTATTTTTCTCATTATTAAATTTATTATTTTCTAAAAAAATAATTATCGCTAATAATTTAAATAATTTTTTATTCTGATTGTTGTGTTTAATTATTAATATATTTTATAAGTTTACGCTTTTTTATTTATTTAATTAAAAGAATGATTTTTTTATCATTTTAACGATTTTTATATTTTTTTATTTGTACATTATAGTGTTGATTAAGCCGACACTTCCTTTTTATTTAATTAAATTTTTTTTTCTAGTATCAGTTTTAATGCACATTTTATGTTATATTTAATTAAAAAAAAATACGTCGATTTGAGTGATATTTTTTTGAAAAAATTTTGTGTCAATTTGGTCAACGTTACTTTTTTATTTTGTTTTTTTGACAATTTGGAGTAAATTTGGCTGACGTTCTTTTGAATTGATTTTTTAATTAACGAAATTTTTTATAATTATTTATAAGTTTTCTTGTAATGTCTTATATTAATAAAAAATATTATAATACTAATAATTTATATTATATAAAAGATATTGAAATTTACGATATAAGGCTAAAAGTATTTTTATAAAGTCATTTAATTGTAAGTTATTGTATATAATGAATTTATAAAAAAATTAAAAATTAAAAATAGTGTATGTCACTGACAAACAGGTTAAATAATCACTTATAATTTTATAACAATTAAATTAAGATTGATGTTAATTTGAAAATGGATAACTTTTTATATTCTTAAAAATAAGCTATAAGTTTTATTTAAAATTTTTCTTGCATGGCACGCACGCACTCGTGAGTTTGCTAGAAAAGTAAAAGGCTGCTAAGAAGCTCTCCATATCTGTTTGGTTTGAAAAGTACACGAGGCGGCCACACAACCACAAATATTTTGCTTGTCCATCAAGAGAAGACTCTTATTCTCACTTTGACACTTCAAAATTACTTCCTATAAATTCAGATGTCATCAGTGTTGTCTGTATCTTCGCTGTTGAGTGGCAATTCATCTGTGCCTTGCTCGCTGATCATCAGTGTCTGTTTTCATTTTCTCTCTTCTTTGCTACCATTCAGAGAGATCATCATGTACGCTGATTAGTCACCATACGTGGTTCGTGTAGGTAGTGATTACAATTTAACGTTGTTATGACATGTCTTGTTTTGATGAGCATTCAAAATGTGGTTCTCGCAGTAAGGTGAATTTCTGTAACTATGTTATGATTACTTAACATTAATTCAAGCTCAACTTTAATAGACTTAAAAGCTTTGTTCTCTTTCGTTTTGAAAATTACTTTTTATCATCTGAATACTGGGGATAAATTTGATCGTGGGTGTGGCCAGTGATGTATTGATATTGCCGACATTGGCTGATAATCTTATCTTTGATAATGACGTGTCCAATTATCTGAGGCCTGCTAAGACTTTTCCTTTCGTTTTGGTACCATGATCTATCATTTCGCCTTCTCATCTATTTCCTATCTTAAAAGTTAGTTTTGGTTCGCTATGTCTCGTGTTTTGTTTTCCTCAAAGTATCTTTTTTATTTTTCTATTTTTCTACGATAATTTATCTGTTATCTGTGAGGTGGTGATGCATGGACACTCTTAACTTATGTATAGCCTTTCAATACTCATCATATATTTTTTCCTTTTATTATATTTGACATTACCTATCGTTCTTTCTATTCTAGATAATAAATAATTTGAGGTGGTCCATGCAATATTTTCTTAATATAGATAAATGGTGCTAACCATTTTTTTAAAGCTTCAAGTATGTCTTGAGCACCTGACAATTTGAGATAAACTTTGATTCAGTTGTCAACATCATTTTTCACAGGTTGTTACCCTTCTGCTTTTCAAAGATAGTATGCTCCACAATCTCACTCTTTCTCGTATATATAATTTTGTTCTCGCTTTCACTTTTACTCATTTGCATTGTTCCTTTTCCACACTCATACACTTTCTTTTATTTACTTTTCACCAGGGAAGCTGCCATGCAAACTATACTATTACCATGATTTTTTCTTCCTCAACCAACTCATCTCGCCTAGTTATCATTGATGCACTAGTGCATGTTTCACCTTTGATATATATGTTTCAGTATTATACTCTGTTTGAATCCCTGCATCATATTTTTGAATAATTACATGTTAATCTGAACTTAAGCGGAAAATGTAGTATTTTGCTAGAAATTTTAAATTTTTAATCAGGAGTTTAGATCCTGAAAGACAACCATAAGAAAGTTCTTGTGAGCACCACATTTCCTTATTATGGCACTGTAATTCATAGGAATATATAGTTTTAGAACACATCTGGATAAAAGTAATATTATTTTAACACTATTATGTAGCAACACGTCACATAGATACCGTTTATGTGTAAAAAAATAATATTTTATTGATTGTAGGTTTAAGAGGTGGGATAAATATTATTTTGAATTGAAAAAATGTGTTTTTAATATTTCTCCGTCTATCCGTTATTCGTTTTTGTAGATTGTGTTTTCTCTTTTATTTTTTTTATTGTTTTTATTTTCCTACTTCATCGTTCGTGGTTCATTGTTGTTGATGTTTAGTTAGTTGTGGAGAATAATTTCTTTCAATTTGGTCGTTATTGTTCTTGAGTTGTGGATTGATTTTACATTTGGAAGAAAAATATGTATTATGGGTAAACCTAAAATAACATTTTTTTTGGAAGCTTTATGTGTTTTTGATTTCATTAATCAGGGTTTGGCGTTATGGTTGGGTTTAGGGTTTTTCTTTCTTGGTAGGTTAGGTTTTAGAGTTGTATCATTGTAAAGTAAAAAATCAAATGTGCCATACTCTGATCCTTTTTAGGTAAAAGCGTAGCAAAATGTTAACACTTCCTCCTTATTTCATTTATGTCATGACTTTTAGAAGCATAAAAATGAATTGAAGAAGTCTTAAAAAAACACTTAGAACATAAAATAAGTTAACAGTAGAAGAAGACTTTGAAATACTCCATGATTTGGGTAAAGTCCAATGTGTCAGTTACCAAAACCTGCTCACATGTTAGTCACATAATTGATTAGTGGTAACCACAAGTATTTTATTTATGTTAATGACTTTTATAAGCACATAAATGAATTGAGAAAGTCTTTAGAAACACTTATAAGGAGAAAATAATTAGAAACACTTATAAAGGGAAAATAATTAGAAACACTTATAAGGAGAAAATAAGTTATCAGTGAAAGAAGATTTTGAAATGCACTCCATGATTTGGATAAATTGGGGATGCATGTGTCAATTACCAAAACGTGCTCACATGTTGTCACATAATTAATCGTAACCACAATTTTATGTCAATGACTTTTACAATAACAGGAATAAACTGAAAAAGTATTTAAAAGCACTTAGAAGGGTAAAATAAATTAACAGTTGAAAAAGACTTTGAAATGCACTTCATGTGGGTAAAGTGGGGATGCATGTTACCAATGATCAATTATGTGACAACATGTGAGGAAGTTTTGGTAATTGATACATGTATCCCTACTCTACCCACATCATGAAGTACATTTCAAAGTCTTCTTCCACTATTAACTTATTTTGCTCTTCTAAGTGTTTTTAAAGACTCTCTTAATTCATTTCTGTGCATGTACACGTCATTGACATAAGTGAAATAATTGTGATTATGATTAATTATGTAATAATATGTGAATACATTTTGATAATTAACACATGCATCCCCAATTTATCTTCATCATGGAGTACATTTCAAAATCTTCTTTCATTGTTAACTTATTTTTTTCCTTCTAAGTGTTTTTAAAGATTTTCTCAGTTTATATACTTATTAAAGTCATTGACATAAATAAAATACTTTAGGTTACCACTAGTAAATTATTGGACAATATGTGAGCAGGTATGTGAAGAGGTTTTTGGTAATTGACACATTATGGCTATTTTCATTTTATAATAATACGCTTCTAAAATCCAACCCACCAAAACAAAAAAAAAAGCCTTAACTAAACTCAGTCATGACACCAAACCTTGATCACTGAAATCAAAAACGCATAAAGCTTTCAAAACATTTGTTTTTTAGAGTTTACCCATAACGTACATACTTTTCTTATAAAATCAATCAATCCACAGTTTAAGAACAATAACGATCAAATCGAAAGAAACAGCTCACCACAACTAACGAAACATCAATAATAATGAACTATAAAAGACGAAGCAGGATGGAAAAAAATAATAAAAAAAACAAAACACAATCTACAAAGTCAAATAATAAGAAGATACAAAAATATTAAAAATAATTTTGTTTAATCTAAAATAATATATATTTTATATCTCCTATCTATAATAAATAAAATATTATATTTTTTTTAACACAAACAGTGTCAAATAAACTTATTGCCACGTAGTGATGTTAAAATAACATTACCACGTGTATAATCAAGTGAAATGGCAGCATCAATCATTTTAATTCTTTTGCAAACAACCTTCTAAAAGGGAGTAAGTATTATTATTATTTTTTATAATGTCATAATGAGACAATAGCTATAGTCATATTAGTATAGGAAAGTGTTTAGTAGAATCGGTATGTACGGAATATTTGTTTAATTCTGGTAGGATCTAGATGGATGTTAGTGTACGGAATATTTGTTTAATTCTGGTAGGATCTAGATGGATGTTAGTGTACGGAATATTTGTTTAATTCTGGTAGGATCTAGATGGATGTTAGTGTAGGAAAGTGTTTAATAGAATAGGTAGGTATGTACCGAAGATTTATTTAATTCTGGTAGGACCTAGATGGAGGTGTAAATTCTGTCTAAAGATCTGTTATTAAATTTGGAGATTTAGATGGTTTGATAAAAGCATATACTTGTCTAATATATTTTTTTCTGGTAAAAAAATAATTTCTTTGATTGTGATTTTCTACTTTTTATGCATATATAATTTTCCGAAATTCGTTTTCTAAAATTCATTATAATATCATAAAAACACCATTTTCTCATATTTCAAAACTCTATTCATAATTGTTTTACACTTACGTGTTATTACGTACAACCAAAATTTCTAGATAATATCTAAAAGTTATAGATAATTTAAATTTATCTACGAAAAAATATTTTAAGTGATACTTTATATATATATATATATATATATATATATATATATATATATATATGTCCATTCTACTACGTAAAAGTATATCATTTTAATGCAAAAAGCCTTAATAATACCATTGGTGTTACTCATTTGGTACAATATGGTTTTGGACATTATTTGTAGTTGAAACTGAGATTAGCTACTTCTGTCTCCTAAAAAAACAAAATAAGAATCTCCGAAAAAAGGAAAGCTAGTCTCGTTGTCTGGTCCAAAGAAAAAAATATTCAGATTTCACCTGCTTCTATGCAGTTCACCTTAACATATTACTTTTTTCTATCTATGATAGAAATGTGTGTATTAGCGTATAAATAATTAATACCAGAAATTTTTATTAGATTATAAACTTGACACTAATATTTTTTTTAAGTTTTTAAAGTCGGATCGGTGGTAAGTTAATTAAAATATTATTTACGGTGTAATCATGTATCTATCTATATCAAACGGATACTTAAAAAATTATAATAATTAAATAATATTAAAAAATATAACTAAAATTTATAAATAAATAAATATTAAAGATTTCAAATTTTATTAAATATTTAACTAGCACTTGGTTAGGAAAGATTAAAAGTTGATTATTATCACGTATTCGATTATTAAATTACTATAAAAGAAAATCGGTCTCTAAATTAATGATTATAGTTTTGATCATTATTCATTTTCAGTCGTTATTTCAGTTATTATTATATTTAGTGACTGATTTTTGATTAATTTTGATAGTTGTTAAAATTCAATTTTTTTAGTGTGATACAAATGTGATGTTGTAATTGTGTTCAAAGATATAGTTTGTGAGAACTGCAAACAAAAAAAGTTTCATTATGGTAGTTTTATTTTTTGTGTCTTTTTTTCACTAGAATTTAGTTGTCAATGTCTGTTTTTATGCTGATGTACGAAGAGGATTGTATTAGACAGCTAGTAACTAGTGATGATTTGGCCAGTAGTGAAGAACACATTCAATGAGTTTCTAATTTCAATTTACTCCTTTAATATCTACCGGCTTGAGCAATACCGATTGCAAAAAATATTTTTGGTGAACCACTTATTAAATAATAACAGAATGAAGATAATAACTATGTATAAGGTGATGATTATGATCAACAACATAATTCATCTGCTATTTATAGTGATTATTAAATTTTTAGGCAATATTAGTTAAATGTTTTTTATATATCGGATTTTTATTGGTGAGATGTTTTTTTCTTTTTTTCTTTTTATATGGCTCAAATGTATTATGTATGAATTGTATTAGTTTGATTTTTTCTACTTTAATTTCTGCACATTTACTAAATTATTACTTTAAATTACACTTCAATTTATTTTAATTTTAAAGTTTAATCATGACTTTGAATGTCTATATCTAAGATTGTATATTTGTTTTGTAGAAAAAGGGAAATTCCATCTAACTGCAATAGCTGTTTGCTACACTTAGTTTACCTACAGGATCTATATGTATTAAACTATATACGGATAAATTGGTAGAAATTAGATATTTATGAATAAATCCGCATATAATTATATATAAATATTAACATATAAATTTATCTACTGATTTCAAAAATTTGTAAGTAATAATTATCTCTGTCTAATTTAACGACGAATTTTTTTATATGTAATTCATAGATAACTTTATTTTACCTATAAATTTCTTATATTATCTATAAAATTTGACAGTAAGTTATACTAACGTTTTTTTCAGTAATATAAATATACGATACCTGATAAAGGATCATAAAATGAAATCTAAGGTGTTATATATTTTTCAATAACCAACTCAACAAATCTAACAAAAATTGCAATGTCATTATTCATTTATAAGAACCTGTCAAGCAGGTAAAAGAACCTGTCAAGCAAGTAAAGCAACCGCTTTAGGTCTCAAGGTCTCAAAGGTCTCAAAAAGATTTAATATGCTTTAGGCCTCAAAGCCACAAAGGTCCCAACAAAATTTAATATGCTTTAGGTCTCAAGGCCTCAAAAAAATTTAATACTCACATATTATTATAAAATAAAAAATATTTAATTTTAAAATTATACTAACAAAATTTTAATTAAAAATTTTAATATTTTAACTGACTTTAAGTTTACATTAGTGCTATAAATATATTATTTAATGGCTTTAAATTTAGATTGTTACTATAAATATTATTTAATGAATAATATTCTTGAAACTTTCTTATAATAAATTAATAATATTAAAAAAAATTGAACAGTCAAGAAAAAAAAAATCTTTGTATCAAAACTTTCTAATTTATCTCTAAGAAAATTTGAACAGTCAAGGAATCTCTCAAAACAAAACTTTCTAATTTATCTATTTCCTATATTCTAACCCATTGATATCATCTCTCTTGATATGTCCTATCATTGTCTCACTCTTCTTCCACTTCTCTCCTTCTTTCTTCACTTATCTCCTTTCTTCCTATGTCTCTTTTGTTCCTTCCATAATATTATTTTAACTTGTTTTCAATTTAAAATTTCTTTCATTTCATATTTCATTATTCTATACTATGCATTTATGCGTTTGTCTTTACTTGGAGACTTTGAGCAATAGATTGATTGAGGAAGAGTTTGTGTTCACTTTGGCTCTTTTGAGGACATTAATACTAGGTAAAAATAACATGAGATTGATGAATTGATCCTAATTTTTTTATTTTTATTTTTCATTATTGTTTAATTAATCTTAAAATAATTTGTGTAGATTTAAGAAAGAGAATTTAGAAGTTACAAGTTATATTTAAAGACATACCAAAGGACAGGATCGAAAGATAAATATAATAACATAATAGGAGATATGAGACAAACATGGTTTATCTTTTTAACTTAGACTTATTTTATATACTTATAAGTTATGTTCAGTGTGATGATATAATTTGCAGTTAACTCGGGTAGTAAAAATTTACAATCAAAAGATATGTGTATTAATATGGCCATTGAACAATTAAAAGGTCTTCTTTCACCTTTTGAAACATATAGAGAAAATAGATTTGAAAATGCATTTATTTGAAATTGCTTTTGAAATGGATGTAGAGCCTGAGTTGTAAAAAAAAAATATTGAGAATGAAGTTATTAAATCACCTCAAGAGTCATTTAAAATTGATTATTTTTATTTTTTTTATATATTGTATATAGATAAAGCAATTGCCAAACTCCAAAATAGATTTGAACAATTTAAAATATATGAAGATATTTTTGGTTTTTTATTTAGTATTAAACATTTAAAGTTATTAGGTTGTGTACTTTTGAAAGAAAAATGCTTAAACCTTGAAAAAGTATTTGAAACATGATAATTTATTGGATCTTGATGGCTTAGATTTATTTTCAGAATTAAATATCTTAAAGGAGATTATAGAATTGGAAAATGATAAACCAATTGACATTCTTAATTATATAAAAAGAATAAATTTTTTTTCAAATACATATATAACATATAGAATAATGTAACAATTTCAGTATCAATTGCTTCAACTGAAAGGAGTTTTTCAGAACTTAAACTAGTAAAATCTTATTTAAGATCAACAATGTCAACAAAGATTAAATGGATTAGTTTTATTGTCTATTGAAAAAAGATTTTTTAAATAAAATTAATTATGATAATTTAATAGATAATTTTATATCACAAAAAGCTTAAAAAAATTTTAAATAAAAATATCATAATTATAATTATTTTATTAATTTAAAAAAGATCTTATTTTTTTATTGGTTTTAGGACTCTAAAGCCTTGAGGCGCCATGCATGGTAGTAGGGTGCCAACTATTTACTAAACTTAAATTGTGTAAAACCTTTAAGTTCCAGGAGTTGTAGTGGAAGTTGACCAATGAAAAAATATTCAAAGAATGGATATATAAAACAATTTAAGTTACGAGCAAGGATAGTTAGATAATCAAACTTGTGGTTCTTATATGCGACTTTTCAAATAATTTTATGCGTTTTGTTGACGAAGCAATAAGACTCACCTATAACATTTTCATTTTTTAGGATCGAATGACTTCGTGAAAATCTCATTTTCTTCACCTTTATCCTCATATATATTTATTGAGAGTTTGGTTTGGCATGCACGATTGGATTTAGAAAACGATTGCTCTCAAAACAAGTTTGTCATTTTTCTATATTTTAATATAGGTTGGTTTAGATTTTAGATATTTATATGTATTTCATTCTTTATATTTTCCTATAAACTGTATTTAATTATTTTGTTTTTTTATATATTCCTATATTGTTTATTGTTACTTTTTTATTCTTGTTCAATTTTTTTTTCACTCCTAACTATACATGTATACGATGTTTTAAAATGCATGTTTTATATTTAAGACGAAATTTCATTTCCTTCTTTAAAAAGTGAATAAAGCGTCCAGTAAGTTTTTAAAGTGTACAAAATATAATGAAAAACTATTAAAGTGAAAGGAAGTACATTACTGAAAATAAAATTAAAAAGAAATAATGGTCATCAAAATATATTTTCAAAATTATAAAAGAAAAATATTAAAGTGCTTGAAATATAAATTACAAACATAAAAATAATTAAGAATATTACACACTATGAGTGGTTTAGATATATTATAGTGATTATAAATATAAAGTCGTAACGGTGAAAAGCCACTATAAGCTTGTAACAAATTTTCAGTGTCAGAAGACCTTATCTTCAACGTAGTATTGGTAACTCTTATCTTTTATCTTTGAATCTTACTCTTTTTAGTAGACTTATCAACGCGAGATACTATTTCAATACTCAGTCAACGAGTTACACCTATTTAGAAATACACGAATCAAGTTGTAAACATTAGTATGAACAAGAGTTTTTAATATATTAATTATCACGTACGACTTTTGTAATTGGCAAGTCTTACCAAAAAGTAAAGTTCGTGACAAATACCTAGTCCAATTCGAGCTTTAGTGTTTCTTCAAATAAATTGGTTCCAAATCTTAAAAATCTCGTTCGTCAACTCTATTTTCAGCGTTATAGTGGGGACTTTCTATAGTTTCATCTTTTCATTTCACTTTTAAGATGTAATTTTTTGAGTTTTTCAAAGAGATTTTACATCCATATACTTTGATTTTTAGTACTTTCAAGTTCTTATATAATGTCAAGTTTAAATTTTCTCTTCTAATTTCAAGTTCGCTAAGATAATAATGATATATTATCTCTTTTTGAAATTTAGAACTTAATTGATAATTTTATTTTAAAAAGTATTTTAAATATAGTTAAAAAAATATATTTAAATTATCCTTAATTTTAATTTAACTTTTAGCAGTATTGGATGTACTTTGAATTATAAGTAAATTAAGTTTCATATGCATCAATAAAGACTTGATAAATCAGTAGAACACTTAAATGTCCATTGTGTTTAGGATTAAAAAAATAAACCTAAAATCAAGTTGTAAATGAATAATTTCAAATAAATAATAATACTAGGTAATAGAAAAATAATGATCAAAATTTCAAATAGAAAATCACGAATCGCGTTTTCATATCTATTTTTAAAAAATAAACTTTAATGAGCTAGAATTTATGAAATTAGCAGTTTGATGAAAAATAAGACTAATTGAAATATGGTTGAGATAACTTAATATTAAAATAAGAATAGGCTTTAAATACAATTGGGTTTTATGCCTCAAAGTTACATAAACAATTATTTTCTCTCAAACCGTGTCACTGGAATGGGGAAAGTGAAGTTTTGAGAGAATAAAGAAGGAAAGAAAGAATTTGAAAAGTGTGATGATTCGAATTAAGAAGAAGATGAAAAATAAAGACGAAGTTTATGAAAGTTTAGGATTTATGATTTTGATTGATATAATAAATTTTAGAAAAATTATAAAGTAATATATTTATAAAATAATGAAATCATCCTAATTATTATTATATTATTATAAATAAACAAATATTAACTAATTATAATTTTGTAATATTAATTTTTTATATTTATTATTATTGATATTATTATTTATTATTGTTATTATATATATTTATTTTTATTATTGTTATTATTAATGATATATATTATTTTCCATTGTTATTATTATTTTATTAATATTATTATTTACTATATAAATTTATTTATATTATTATTTATTATTTTTCATTTAACATTTATATTATTACTATTTTTAATATTATTATTTATTATTATATAAAAATAAAATTTATTTAATATTTTAGTTATTATTATTATTATTTTAATATTATTAAAATGTTATTATTATTATTATTATTATTATTATTTCATTATATTACATAACATTAACATATTCATAATCGATTATACCAACATAATAAAAAGTCTTCTTCAACTTACTAAAACAACATATTTGATTATATTGAATAAATAATTGATTATACTTTCCCCCAATGTTATTGACTATTATTTATATATTTACTATTAATATTATTATACAAATTTATTTATATTATTATTATTATTATTATTATTATTGTTTTATTTCATATTTATTATTAATATTTTTTTAATAATATAATTTATTGTTACATAAATTTATTTTTATTTAATATTTTGGTATTTATCATATTATTTTTATAATATTATTAATATTTTATTATATATAACTTTAACATAATCATAATCGACTACACCATATAATCAATTATGTTGTAATAAATACTCGATTATGCTTTCGAAAGATGTTATTTGTTATAGTTTTGTTCATATAATCCATATATATACTAACTATGATTGTCCATTGAAAATGTTCATAAAAAATATTTATCGAGATTGAAAATATTTCGTGGTTACTCAATACACAATACTATCTTTTACATGTAAAATCTCCATGATGAGGCTAATGGAAATTTTCAGTTCAGTTTATAATGGAAGTTGTAAAAGTTAGGACAACAAGGAGGAAAGCTGAAAAATGAAAATCGCTACAAATTTGTCGTCCCAAATATGGTATTTCTTCGATTTTCTTTCCTTCAATATAGTACATTGTAAAAAAGGAATAGAGAAAAAGGAATACAATTCTTTAAGTCTTCATCATTCTATGTTCTAAATGTAGAGTTTTTAATTGGCTTTCTATTTTTTAATTATTTATTTTGTGTACAAGGTTATATCTCTTGGTTATTTTGGGTAGAAGGTGTAAAAGGGAATCAACTTAGTTCATACGGATTAACTGCTCACACATATTGACTCAATACGGATTAAGTTAAAACAAGTTAATTCAGCTCGCCCTATCTTTTGATGAGGAACTTTATAATTCAATATGACCTGTCATAAATTAGTAAATTAAGTGAGTTGACTCATTAAAAATGTTTTACTCTGTTAACTTGTTTAATATATTTATTAATGAGACTGAAATGCTTATAATGAAAGCAGATTGACTATACTCACATATAAACATTAATTATTATTAAAAAGAACATTAATTATTATTAAACAAAATAGTATTATAAAGATAGTAAATAAAAATCCAAGTGTTAATATTAAAAATAGCAAATATTCATAGTTAAATAAATAGTAAATATTAAATAACATTACAACTTAAATAAAAATATTAAAAATAATAAATATTTATAGTTAAATAAATAATCAAACAATTTATAAGAAGTAATCATTAGTGAGTTATTTAACTTAAGTGAGTCGAGTTTATATCTAAATTTTAGAAAATGATTTTTTTTCTAATCCAACTCGATTTGGTGGTGAGCTAAAGTTTTGTTGGATTTTGACAGTCTATGCTCCTTTAGGTTTGAGATTCTAGAACAACCAGAGACAGAGGGACATATTAAATAACCATTTCGATTTTGTTTCGCACTGCTGACCCAGTGGTGAAGAAATACTGTTATTATTTTGGCAACTTGTTCCAATTGCGTGTGAAAAGTCAAAGGGTCTGAAGCGGTAATGGCAAGGTCAAAATCAAAAACACAAAACCTTACGAGGAAAAACTAATTTAATGTCTCCTTCACTTAGTTCAACAATTCAGCGTTATCGGCAATCTTCGCAGCCCCCACTTCAGCTTTTAGTTTTCACAAATATTCAATACTCATAGTGCTCGTTCTCCTAAATCCAATGTCAGATCTTTAGCCCATCCCTCCCTATATAAATCACTCTCTCTATCACACGCTCAACGGAACAATCTAAGATATTTTTCCACAACCACCTCTTTCAATTCTCTCTAAGGCCAAAGAACTGTATATGGAGACTATGAGTGTTAGGGTGATGAGAAACTTATCAGATAGTGAATTATCTGCTACATATGGAAGTGAAGAAGAGATGGTAATTAAGAAAGGATCATGGACTGAGGAAGAAGATTCTCTTCTTATCAACTATGTCAACCTCCTCGGCGAAGGCCACTGGAACTCCCTCGCTCTCTCTGCAGGTAATTAAGCATGCATTTATATATATAATTGTGACCATAATTAAAATCTTAAAGGCTTTCTTATGTGTTCACTGTTCCCAACGACAGGTCTAAAGCGAACGGGCAAAAGCTGCAGACTAAGATGGTTGAACTACTTGCGTCCAAATGTTCGACGTGGGAACATCACCCTTCAAGAACAGCTCTTGATTCTCGAACTCCATTCCCGCTGGGGCAACCGGTACGTGCATTATTAATATTGAATATCATTAATTATTTAACTTCATATAGTTTTGCAAGTTGATCATACTAATTAATATAATATAATATGTTGTGTTATTATTTATTGAAGGTGGGCTAAAATAGCAGAACAATTGCCTGGGAGAACAGATAATGAAATAAAGAACTATTGGAGGACGAGAGTGGTGAAGCAAGCCAAGCAACTCAAATGCGATGTAAACAGCAAACAGTTTAGGGATGCTGTGCGTTTTGTTTGGATGCCACGCCTTATGGAGCGGATTCAGGCTTCTTCTGGGAATGCCTCTTCTTCCTATGGACATGGCCAAACCACATTGTGCAACACTCAAACCCACAGTGAATCTAGTGGGGCCAACCCCATGATGTTTTGTGACAGCTCAATGATTTCCTCGTACTCTTCAGGGGTTGTTGATGTTCAGCCTCCTTCTCTCTCTGATGCAAGCACAACTTCATCTTGCAATTTAATGGGAAATGGTAGCTGTTCATCGGACAGTGCTCAAAAGGGATGGCAGCAGTGGGAGTACTCTGATCTACAAACATTTGAACCGAACCATGGTTTTGGTGATGCAGACTTGTGGACCGATGAAAACATGTGGTTTTTGCAGCAGCATCTTGCTGATGATTTTTGATCCGGTTTTTCTGTATACACTAGGCATTATATTAGCAAGTTCAAAGATATCAGGTTTATCTGACATGATATGGCTAAACTACTGAATGAAATTTAACTCATGATTGATTGTTTGTAACTGTCCAACTACTCAATGATATATATTCTCTTTACAAAAGTAAAATCGTTGTGGTCGAACGACGCATTTACTTGAGAACATCTTCAATGTATTGTAACATAAGTTCTTACCTCTCTTTTGTTGTTATACATAATTTGCGAACATTTACTGATTTTTACTCGCTGATAAAATTTAACTTATTTTTTACTCCAATACTATAAAGTCATTTAATTTTAAGTATCAACTAAAGCAATCTCATGGAAATGTTGTGAGAACCTCAAATAAAAGAATTGGGGTTGCTTCTACATAAACGAAACAAAAATCTATTGAGGACATTGAAACTATGAGCAAGGAAGTATGATTAATTACGTTTTGAATTTCACTGTTTGAGTTAAAAATCTTCAACATTACCTCTTATTTTGCCTTATAATCTTCTGGAAACATATATGAAAATAAAAAACGTGATGGAAATTTGAGACTAATTAATATACTAAGTAGGAAAACTGGACGAGTATGTCGCAAAATAATAGTATATTGGTTTAAATTCAATGGGTTTCTCATTGGAAGCACTAAGTGCCGCAACATTTGAAAAACATCACCTTTTCATTCTTATGTTATTCATTGGAGTCTTGAGTCGTTCACACGTAATTGGTCAGTCAACTATATTTATTGTTTCTTTTTCTTTGCCTTTGGATGTGGCTATAGCTGGTAGAGTTGAAGTCACAGCTGACCTCATATCCAGTTTGTGTGTTTTAATAAATTTGTTTGTGTTACTCCACTTAACGAGGTCTCAATAAGCCTTAAATAATAATCCCACGTATTAGTTTATAAATGGATGTAAATCTCATTTTACAAGCCAGTTTTATAAGGTTGAATTAGGTTTAAATTCTATTCTTGAGATATGGTATCAGAGCCTATCTTAGCATAGTTCTTGGGGCCACCCGCTGTCGTGCCACTATCGGACCATTCTTAAACAATATAGTCTCACGCTCGAGTTGAACATTCTCATCGTGACGGGGGGTTTTGGAGATTCCACATCGAGATGAGGCCTTTCAATAGTGCATAAATGTGTGCAAATCTCACTTTACAAACTGATCGAATTAGGCTTAAATTCTACTTCTTGAGATGGTATAAGAGCTTATACTAGCACGGTTCTTGGGGCCACTCGCTATCAGCCCACCCATAAATAATATAGTCCCATGCCCAGTTGAGCAATCTCAACATGAAGGGTCTCACATCAACTAAAGAGGCCTTTCAATAATTTATAAATATGTGCAAACCTCACTAATTTTATAAGGTTGAGTTAAACTTAAATTCCACTTAGGCCTGTTGTTATACTTTTTCATTACCATTTTCAATGTTCATTAACTCTAGCTTTAGGTTGACTGTTGATCATTTATACTATGCTGCCGTTTACTTGGACTTGGTATGTCTAGCATTTGGACTCTGGATGAGAATATACATTAATCTTTTTCAACTTTATTGTCGGCAATCAGATGTGTTTGCGTAACAAAGTTTCAACATTTTCATGTCTTCCCATGAAGCGTGAAGACATATTTAATAGCTGCTCTAGCTTCATGTAGGCAGATATTGGTATTTTGACATTTCTGAAACCAAACATCTACTGGATTGTTAGGTGTTAGTTATATTAATTCAATTTTCTATGCACGGATTAATTATATTGTATCTGTTCTAGAAATGCCTGTGTTAGAGCTGCCTCCACCAGAATATTTTGTTCCGTCATTTTCTCTTCGTTATAGATGCTTTATATATATATATATATATATATATATATATATATATGTTTCCTGAATAATCATAAGAAGTATTCAACATCAACATCAGATTAAGAAAGGCATTTGAAAAATGACAATTATATTGATGGAATTCATTCATAATTTAGACAATATATTTTTTATGTTCTATCATTAAGACCCCATTTGAATTAATAAGGTAGAAAATAATTAAGATATCGTAACAGTGGGAATATTAAAAGAGGGACCGAGATACGTCAACATACAAATAAGTTGATAATGGTTTGGACTAAGGGGTTACATTCAATGTTTTACTTAGGATCTCCATAGGGAAAAAGTTTATTCTCAAATATTAAAATAAATACTTTTGTCCTCTTAGTTTTTTAATTAATCTGTTCAAATATAGGCCTTTATTACAAAATATAATTTGTTGATATCCGTATATTATTGTCTACAAATTTATCTATAAATAAATATACATGTAATTGATAAGTACCAATTTTTAGTATTTTTATACATTATAAATTTGAGTATTTGTGGTTTAAGTGATCTTTAAGATTATAATCACCTCTGAAATTCAAAATTTTTGGATTTACTTTGTTAATTTGAGTCATGAGTCAAAAGAAGAGATTTTATCTTAATTATTGTGAATTTCAGGTGATAAGAATGAAGGAAATTAGAGCTTGGAAGTTGCATGAGAAGAAGAAATAAAAAAGATTTGGAAAGAAGAGTTTTCAAATGAGGAAAGTTTGCCCAGATGAAAATAGTTCAGAAATGTATATAAGCTGCAGAGGAGAATTCGTCCAGGTGACGTTGGAGCGAGGCAACTGCAGGGTATCTCGTCCGGGCGAGGATGGTTTCACCTGGGCGAGATCAGTCCAGAGATTACATCAAATTTGCGCCCAAGCGAGGTGTTTTCGCCAGAGCGAAAAGTCACTTAACCTAAGCCCGAGAGAACGCGTTTAAAAGAGGATTTTAGGATTTTAGAAAAGGGATCTGGATTTGGAGGAACGTAAGAGCCGTCAAGAACAAGAACTATTGAGGATTCCTGGTCTTTTTTTGCAATCTTTCTTCCTTAGAGTGTAATGGCTACCATGAGTAGCTAAATTCTTCATCTTTGAGATTGAATGTAATCTTTTGAACTCATTCATGTTTTGGTGATTTTTATATATAATATTCAGTTTCTACTCAGTTGGTATTTTCATCTTATGCTTAGTGCTAGATTTTATCTTATCAATAGAGTCTTGATTTTGATTCTTAAATGTAACTGGGAAGTACTTTTGAGTTTCCGACCTAGATGAAAATACTCAATATATTGGAATACTAGGGATAGGTTTCGATGTATTGATTGCGTATAACATTTGTTCTTAATGCTGGGTAATTTACTAAATAGCTGAGGGATCAGTATTTAGGAAATTTCCTTATGAATTTCATATAAGAGGAATCGATGTGAATGATTTTTATATGTGCATCATAGTTACGGATATTGTATGTTTTATCAATTCCAAAATATGAATGAGAGAGATAGATGAAGTTCAATCCCATAGTCCTTCTAAATCTTGCAAACTCCTTTTTATAATTGTTACTTATTTTTAATTGTTCTTTTATGTTTTTTTTGACTCAAATTATTATCAAATCATCTTAAAACTGAATTTGTTTATTGAGTAGTGACGCTGAAATTCTTAAACAAAATTGTTCACTGAGGAATCGACATCTTTACTTGACTCAGTATATTACTTGTGACTCTTATTCTCAAATATTAAAATAAATACCGTTGTCCTCTTAGTTTTTTAATTAATCTGTTCAAATATAGGCCTTTATTACAAAATATAATTTGTTGATATCCGTATATTATTGTGTACAAATTTATCCATAAATATATATGTAATACCTACCAATTTATTCACATGTAATTTTATACGGATAAATTAGTAGATAATTACATTCACTCACATTTTTTTAAAGATTATTGGATTGAGATAAATACAAAAACTTGTACACGTTTTTTAAAACATTATTGTTATTACAAGGTCAGTTAACCTTACACAATTATAAGTTCCAGATGGTTGTCTCTTCTAAGTCGTTCTCTTTGTTCTTCCTTCTCGATTGGTTGTCTATTGAAGTTGTTTTCATTCTTGGTCTCGGGTGTGGATCCTTGCAAATACTTCGATATTCAAGTCAGTTATATAGATTTCAAAGGTTCGAATTTCGTATCTCGTGCCGCTTATATAGATTTCAAAGGTTCGAATTTCGTACCTCGTGTTCAAATAATGGTCTCCTATTTATAGACAATTGGACTTTCCTAACTTTGATTTGAGGCCCAGGCCAATATGTGCTTAATTAGTCTTCCCTCCTTGGTTAAGGTGGTGTTTGCCACATATTTATCGTTTTGACTAATTTGGCTATAATTGTTGGTCCGACCGAATACTGTATGTGCGTAGACATGTCGATCGTTCGGTATTTCATGCTAATTCTGTACACTGGCCCCAAGTCATCAATGGGTAAGATGCCTAAGAATGACTTAAGTGCTGGAGAGGTGTTTTCATCATAATGGTGGTTGTTGTCTGCCTGTTATGGTATAAAACATAGGGACAAAAACATAGGGACATCTTGTTGTATCTTGCCACCGACTGATAATTATGCGCTGAAACGGGAGGACGTTTTACTGTATCTCATCGCCAACTGTGGAGTGAAATGTAAGGATGTTACACTGTACTATTCAGATTTTCTACAAAAATAATCTTATACACTTCTTACTTGATTTAGAGTAAATTATTTTCAAATATTTTGCAATACCTTTTTTAGTAAATTCAATTATTATGAGTTAATATTAAAATATAATTTGAAAACAAAATATCTAAAAAGAATTAAGAGACAGAAAATCTACAACTTTATTTTACAACTTTTGTATAATTGGATTGAGTTGGGTCAAGCGAGCAGGTAATATTAAATACAAAAAGTTGTAAAATAAATAATAATAATTAGGATTTAGTAGTAGATTACAATTTTATAACATCTTACTGAATTCAAAAGTGATGTTTAATATTTTTAAATTTGTAAGTATATATATTAAATTAAAAAGAATTGTATGATATTTTTTATTAAAATTTAATGTAAACTATATAAAATTATAGGTTGTTATAAAATAATTATTGAGATCAAATATGTGATTTTTATTTAAAGATTTGGTATATTTGTTTTATGTATTTAAAATTAAAATAAAAGTTTAAAAAAGAAAGTTGACCCAATATAATTTCACAGTTCAAAAGACCTAAATCCTAAATTCTAAATCAATCAATATTTGTTGACTCCAAACTTGGTTATGTCTAGTCTATTCTACATGTTTTGAAAGGTTCCATTAATCAAAATCAATTACATGCTTAAGAGAATAAATATGAATAAACTCTTTATTTTAGAAATACTATAAACTCTTTATTTTAGAAATACTATTATACAACATTGAAGAATATATAAAAATATGATGTTTCACTCTCTAAGTTGTCTAGAAAATTCTTATGCAAAAGCCACTAAATTCTAATTGTTCAACCAATCAATTGTTGAGAATTTAATAAGTAGTTTTGAAATAATTATAATTACTACTAATTTTTAAAATAAATTAGTCCACTTTTTTTCCTTTTTTTACATTTTTACATATAATATAATATATGTTTTTTAAGAGATCGATTAGCTCATTTCAAAGTTCAAGTCCCGAGAAGGAGTCTTGTAGATATTTCAACACTCAAGTCAATTTAAAATGAATGATACAGGTGATTGAGATTAGAATTTAAAAATACCTTATTTCTAGATATTAAGCCCCTATTTATAAAAGTTATAGACTTGAGCATTTAGGTTTAATGGGCCCAATCCAGTGTAACACCTGAGCATGTTATGTCGCTTAGTTTTATATGAAAAATTTTATTATATTTTGTTTCAAAATTGTTTATATTCATAACAAATTTGAAGCTACTAAAGAAATACTATTTATATTAATGTATAAATATATAACTATTACGTGGGAAAGTCTATTATCCTCTTTCTTTAATTCAATATTTTAAATTAAATTTTAACTTTCTGTACATCTTTTATATATATATATATATATATATATATATATATATATATATATATATATATAAAATTAAATATAATTCTCTCACATCGAAAATATGTTGGATTTTTTTAATTGAACGATAAAAGATTTGTAATATGGTAGAAATCCAATAAGACGGTTCCGACATGGTATGTTTAACCATAAATTGTCTACAAGTTTGATTCAGCCAATTTTTACTTTAAGTAATTCTTAAACTTGAATAAACCTAATGATCTATGAACTAATTGAGATTAAAGATGGACTACATGAGGTCTTTACATCTCTATCGTGACTATATTTAAAAGTTTTATTGTGAAAATAAAAGTTCCTATTATTCCTTTTAAATATAATTCTTAATTATAACACCTCAATCAAATATTATTCACTCATTTAAATTTATTTATTTTATTTGAAAAGTATAAAATAATTAAATACTTTTAAACTTGTCCATAAAATATATTCATATCCATGATTCACATTGATTCTTTAGTCATACAATTTATATATCACTACTTAAGAAAGTCTTCTTATCGTCTTTCTTAATACAATTTAATAATAATGGTTTTTTAATTTTTTTTATAACAATAAGTTAAAACAATAAAAACAAGATAAGAAAGGAAGATAATAGTTGGATTTTTTTAAATAGATATCAAATACTATTTATTGGTCAAGATTATTTTCATAATTGTCTAGGAATATTATTATTCCAACAATTTTTCACTCAAAAGCTTGTTACAAATTATAACTTTTTTTCACACTCTTGCATGCAATTATTCATCATGTTCTTCGCAAAATCATGAGCACCTGAGAGACAAGTAAAGTTAACGGTAAAAATCATAAGAAAGCAAAGTCAACAAAATCATGAAAAAAAATAATTTATGAAACTAAATATAGAGAAAAATTATAAAATTATGAGAATATGTAAATATTTTGAGAGAATACGTACCGATATTAATGGCAATGGACTTCATTAAGTGACAACCATCAATACAATTAAAAACAGGATTATTAGAGGATAAATCAGCACAGTGTGATTCACAATCTTTAAGACAATTTGGTGGAGGAAATGCTAATTCAGTACATTTGATTACACACTTGGCTTTGCATAAAGCATTTCCTTCAGTTTGCCTAAAAATTAATAGAATCATGATCGTGATCATAACTCCACTAGTTTTTACCTCAATTTTCCCCATAACTCTTCTCTCAAATCTTTCTAAGAAGTTAAAATTTGAATGAAAACTCAGATCTTTCTTATGGTATGTTAACAAAACTAAACATGAATTTATAGAAAAAATAATGTAATATTTTCTTACACTTGAAAATATTTATTTAATTAAATATATTTCAATAAGAAAAAAATATTAATATAACGTATACAATTAATATTCTATAAAACTTATGTCAGAGATAGACTTCTCTCATGGAAATAATATATACATATTAATAATTTATTTATTATTTTCTTAAATAATTAATATATGTAATGAATGTAATAATATATACATATTAATAATTCATTTATTATTTTCTTAAATAATTAATATATGTAATGAATGTAATAATATATACATATTAATAATTCATTTATTATTTTCTTAAATAATTAGTATATGTAATGAATGTAACATTTTTTATGTTTGTAAATACTAAAGTCAATGTAATTTATATGTATGTTTATTAATTTTCAGTGTAAAATTAATAAATGAATTAATAAAAAAATGTAACCAGATTATTTAATGTGTCTGTTCATTATAAATTTAATAAAATAAAAGATACGGAAATACATAACACATTTTCTTATAATATTTCAATTGTAATATTAATTATGTAACACCCCACAAAATTAAAGCTTCTACTATGACAGCTAAAGTATTATCATAATGTGTATCTCACAGTATTCCATAGTTAACATATATCAAAATTACATAATAAAGCTAAACTTAAATTTCAAAACATATTTACAATATCATATACAAGTTTTTTTTTTCCAAAATAATGCACTATTCCTAACAGCATCCTTCAACTTAGATGATCTCCCAAAGATCCATCTGCAGCACTATCTGCTCCCGTGTCAAGACACGATCATCACAGATAGAAAATCAAACACAATACAACCAAAGAAAAGGGTAAGCTAACCAAATTTTAACAAATCAAAAACATTCAATTTCATGTATCATCACAATAAAAGAATCTAACACATTACAAACATGACTCTACTTCCGGAAGACTTGTGCATTGAATAGACCTCGAGATATGCACCTGTCATACATCTCCAAACTGTGAATCCACACAGCCCCCACACAAATGAATCATCAATCATGTATGACAGGGTTAGTCCCCCTGAGACTTTTCTGACC
>Ga0209489_104747_pt1 | contig 24658 bp, 13 predicted proteins | sample SiratrowhiteBW_FD_187527 | JGI IMG/M metagenome (GOLD analysis project Ga0209489, IMG submission 187527) | Root nodule microbial communities of legume samples collected from California, USA - Siratro white BW (SPAdes) (version 2) | ecosystem: Host-associated > Plants > Roots > Nodule | place...
AAAAAACCAAAAAAAAAAAAAAAAAAAAAGGTGGCATTGGAATCCATACTGAATAATTCAACATATCGAAGAAAAGCAAAGAGTTAGACTCTTCTTTTCCTAATACTTTAGATGAAACATTTAGTTGTAATAGTTTTAGAGGAGAAAATTAAGCAAACAAAATAAGTTTATTTCATAAACTAAAATTAATTTATAGTTAGTTTTAATTGATATAATTTGTTTTACCAATACTCGCAGAGAAATATATCTAAAAATAAAATTTAAGATCCAGATGAACTAAATGGTTGATGTTATTTTGGGAGATATATTACACAAAAGAGAACTTTCAAAACGAAGATACAAATAAGATGATCACTGATTAGAATTCTGCATCACGAGGAAGAGGAGCGTGAGATCGATCAATGAAGAAAGTTTCATAGATGAAACCAGCAAGGCCACCACCAACCAGAGGCCCAACCCAGTAAACCCAATGATCGGTCCAGTTTCCAGTAACCAAGGCAGGCCCAAAAGAGCGCGCGGGGTTCATAGAAGCAGCGGAGTAAGCCCCACCAGCGAGGATGTTGGCCCCCACTACAAACCCAACTAGAGTTGGGCCAAGCCCAGCAAGCGGTCCCTTCTTTGGATCCACCATGGTGGCGTAGACAGTGAACAGCAAAGAGAAGGTCAACACAATCTCCCAAATTACCCCTTGACCGTAACTAACTCCAGCGGCCAGCGTATGAACCGGAGTTGTCTGCAAAACAGAAAAACAGTAAATAAAAATAAACAAATAAGAGAGATTTTATTAGCTTCATTACCTGTCCTCCAGAAAGGAAGTAGAGTAGATAAGAAGCTGCGGCGGATGCAACTAACTGATCAATCCAATAGAGGATGGAACGGAAGACGGTGATGTGACCGCCGGCAAGGAGGCCAATGGTCACGGCGGGGTTCAGGTGGCCACCGGATATGTGTGCGGCGGAGATCATGACGGCCACCACAAGTGCATGTGCGACGGCCACAACAAACAATCCGACGAGTGCATCTCCACCAAGCTTCTCTGATACACATACGTAACGTAAGTAAGTATGAATGATTATTGCGTTGCGTTGCGGTATATATATAGTAGAGTACATACCAGTGAGCATGGAAGAAGCAACGCCGACAAAGACGAAGAGGAAGGTGGCGATGAATTCAACGACGAGGGCCCGAATGCAGTCTGGCTGAGTGGCCTCTCTGCTGCTTCCGAGAGCGATTTTCCCCATGACTGCTTCTTCCACAAACAATCTTCACACTCATCACACACATACTGCCATCTTATTTATATGGAACCCTATTGGACTACACCCGTTGACCACCACCTCTATACGCTAACAACAATTATATATGGTAATAACATAACATTTTCCTTTTTTAAGGCCAATTATTGATTATATTATCAAAATAAAATTGTCAACCAATGTTTATTTCATATAAAATGTTTTTTTATTATTAATAATTTGGTCTAACCTTGTTATTGCACATGGTGGCTCCTTTGGCCATGTGCGGGTTGTCGTTAGTTAAGGTTGTCTTCGCCAAGTGCGTACTTTAGTAATAAGTAGTATGTTTTGCTATGATGACGGTAGTGCCATGCTTCTACTTTCTCTTCTCATGTCACCTCATAGCTCACTGTACCCGCTTCAACTTTATATTTTTAATAGGCAACTTTTTCTTTGAAATGGACAAAGGCTGTCATTTCTTTAATCGTTAGGTGAATGATTTTTAATAATATTATTAAAAATTTAAGTGTAAGTCTAAATTTTAAATTAAGTAAAAGTCAAAGTGAATTATTGAGCAGAAAATTCATAAACTTATCTTAAGGATATGGATTAAAGATAATGTTATATTTTATATAAATTTGACTCAGTTATTATTATTTAAAATCTTTCTTATTTCAGATACTTTATTTCAATACAGTACAGCTTCTTAATTCTTTTAGCATTTTCTTTAATAACTTATAAACAACTTTAGATTCAATATACTTTTTTTTGGAAACTATAACTGCCCAATTAATCTTCACATATTTACCATTTAAATGTATTAATTGATTAAATAATAAAATGAATGTTATTAACTATTCATAAATGAGATATTGTTCATACAGCTAAGCTCCATAGCACGGAGGTCAATAAGTTTTGGTCTGATAACTTTTGCTCAATAACTTTTGGTCAACAACTTTCATCAATGACCCATACTTTTTTCTTCTTGCGTGGTAAGTTAAATTAACATTCTAAATTAATTTAGAAATTTATTTTAAATTGTCCAATTCAAAACTGTAGATTATATAATTTACAGTTGGTTTCCAACTCATGTAATTGAAAATTCGTAATAATTATATTTCATGTTCACCATTTTTTACATACGAATTATATAAAATTTTACATACCTCATCCATTTATTTTAAAAGGATAAATAGAGTATTTTTCAATCAATTCATCTTTAGTTACCGCACACTTTTTGCTGTTTTTTACACAAATTATATAAAATTTTATCTATTCTATTTATTTTAAAAGCGGAAATAGAACATTCTCCATTCAATCCATTTTTAGTTGTACATCAACTTGATAATATTACATTTATCCATTCCGAATGTAATATTTTGATTTAAAATTGAGATTTCATTTAACAACAATTACTACTAAAAGTTATATTTAGAGTGTGTGCAAAAGAATGTAATACCTAAAACTGTACAATTACACGGCATAAAAGTAAATTAAAAAATTTAAAATAAATAAAATAAAAGAACTTGTATTCCAAAATATATTATTTTTATATAAAATTTGTATTCTAGAATACATAATCCAAACTACAAATTCATATTATAAATTATATATTCTAAAATTAAAAAAATTATTTTACATTCTGAATTATATAATCATGAAGTTGTCCGAATTGTATAATCCCGAATTGAAACTAAAATTCCTAAACCAAAGGAAAACCGAAACACAACTCTTCCTGAAATCCCGGATGCACCAGCAAAGACCACCAAGCAAACCACAATCTCCACAAATGCCTAGAAACATTCCAACACCAACACAATCAATGCCCACATTAATGGATTTAATTATTGGGTAAACTTGGAAATTTAAAATTTATGGAGGTGCAGATTGAAATTATGGAGGTACAGAAATAAATGATCGTTTGTAAATTGTAGCGGGCCAATAGTCCAATCTATCATGGTCCAGATATAACAGCCCAATAACATGGATATAGTAAGAGCCAATAGGAACATAGCATATTGAAAGTCTTACAGATAGGAGAGACACAAATGTTGGGTTGACACTGATTTTACTGACACAAGGAGCATTGTTTGATCAGCAATGGCATCATCCTTAATGTTACCAACTGCATCAATGCTGAGACCATGTTCCACTTCATCGTCTACTTCACGAAGACTTGCTCTTTTTCACCTTGTCACCACTGGTGGTATTGGTACACACATGTACTTTCCTTCTCCATTTCAAACTCTTACAGTCATTAGTTATAACTTGGTTCTCTGCTATATCATTTGGTTATTCAGCTCTCCCACAACTCAAGTTTGATGCAAAAGGATCAGAGTTGTTGAAAGTAGCAGAGGCTATTGCTGCAGAAAATGTAGCCCAACCAGACAAAAATTTGTTTGATTGGGTTAAAAATGACAACAGAAGATTTCTCCATGCTGTGTACAGTGTTGGGGACTTGGAGAAGACTATAAAGTATGCTATGATACTTCACTGATACTTTAGTGTAAATGTGTGAAATTTGATTACATTGGTGGGATGCAGGTTCTACACTGAATGCCTTGGCATGAAGCTATTGAGAAAACGTGATCTACCTGAAGATAGATATTCTAACGCTTTTCTTGGATATGGGCCCGAAGATTCTAATTTTACAGTTGAACTTACTTACAGTGAGTTCTGATTCGAATGCCACTCTTTTCTGTGTGATTATTGTGTATGCTTGAACATCATCACAAAATGGATTCTCATCATGCTTACTATTCATGGAGATCACAGATTATGGAGTGGATAACTATGACATTGGAAGTGGTTTTGGTCATTTTGGTGTTGCAGTTGAAGATGTAAGCCATTTATGAAAGATAATGATACAATATTGTTTACAACTAACTGTCACTCATGCGCAATGCAAAGCACAGAATCAGTTTAATTTTCACTAATCCATTCTGGGTTTTGTTTGCCTTGAATGTGGAAAACCAACTTACCTCCAATTGTGATTTTGGATTTCAAGTTCCCCGTAGTTTATATTTTTTTGGTTGCAATTGTTGAATGACGTCCGAGACTTATCTACAATTAATTTAGTCTTTAGTCGAGCTGTGTTGTTGAATGTACTTTTGTTATAGCCACGGAATTAAATTCTTATACGAATTTAATAGCGAAGGGGTGGAGAAGAGTGACTTCTAATCTTCATTTTTTGGTGCTCAGTGTTAATATAAGCTTTATGAATTGTACTGAGACAATTAAGAGTATTATGGTTTTCTGCTGAAACTTCGTAGATTTACAAGAGAGTAGATCTAATAAAGGCAAAAGGAGGAAAGGTTACAAGGGAACCAGGGCCTGTTAAAGATGGCAGTTCAGTAATTGCTTTCGTTGAAGATCCTGATGGTTATAATTTTGAACTTTTGGAGAGAAGACCTACATCTGAACCTCTATGCCAAGTGATGCTTCGAGTAGGCGATCTCGATCGTGCCATAGCCTTCTATCAAAAAGTGAGTGGTTTTTACCACTCTAATCGTGAAGGTTCCTTCATCACTATTACCTTACTGTTTTTCGTTGTCTTTGTTTGATTTCAAAGGCCGTTGGAATGAAACTTCTCCGCAAGAAGGACAATCCTGATGACAAGGTAACTTCTGCATGTGGCTATTTGAGTTCCTGACATAAATAAATCTCTTCTATTTATGTTTATAATGTTTTCCTAAGGAATCTTAGTGTGTGATGTGCTGACTAAATAGTGTTTGTGTTTGTTTTTAATCAAAAGACATTTTCCAATGCTCGTTCGAGTGAATGCTACACTCACAATGGATTCACTTTCAACTGAACGTAAGGGTCATTGAAACACATCCATAATTGTGCATTCCATCTGATAATTAGACTGCCTAAATCATGAACATGAGCATAGGTCTGTCCCTGTCGAAACTATTTTGGAAGGGTAGGCATTAATACGAAAATCTAGGAATTTCAGAAATTTAGTTCATGTTTTGACTATTTTGTGCTAATTATTTTTTTGGATATTTGTAATTGTGAATTGGTTGCTGTGATAATTCTCTGCTGTGGTTTTTTTGCAGTACACAGTAGCCTTTATGGGCTATGGTCCTGAAGATAAGAATACTGTTCTAGAGCTAACATATAACTATGGTGTCACTGATTATAACAAAGGAAATGGTTATGCTCAGGTAGATTCTATTCTTTCTGCTTTCAGGAGAAATTTTACGACGTTTGTTTGGCTTCCACGAATGTTTGCTGTATGCATTGTAAGAATTCAACACATTTTGTGTTTAAACAGATTGCAATAGGCACAAATGATGTCTACAAGACTGCTGAAGCAATCAAATTATGTGGGGGGAAGATTATCCGTGAACCTGGGCCCTTGCCCGGTATCAACACCAAGATTGTAGCTTGCTTGGACCCTGATGGTTGGAAATTGGTATCACCTTTTAATCCGTTTGCTTATATGTGTTTTATCATTTTCTTTAATACTTAACCTTGTCACTAATAAAATTGGCCTGCATCCCACCAATGAAGTCATACATGTTTATGTTGATGAGTTAATGCCAACAGACTGGAGGTAGAGGAGTGATTCCAAGCGACCAATTAGGTTCTTTGTCAGAGATTTAGTTATCAACAAATTTACAAAATTAGTGATAGATACTTCGCACCATTGAAAGAGTTAACGAATTAATTGGTGGAATATGTAATGCGTAAGGAGATAGTATATGGCGAGAGGAATGACTTGCAGATAAAATAAAGATTTTTGTTCAGCACCAAACTGGAAAGATTTGTGCTTTAAAATTCATATGCCATACCTTTTCCAAATCTGTCTACTAATCGTTCTCTATTTACCTTGAAAGACTTCTTGTGTAGCATAATGCACTAATGGAATCCTTCCTATTATGTTTAAGTTCACTTGCAAACCTCTTCTTTTATAACTTGGCTTGTTAATTGCTTCATGCAGGCGTTTGTTGATAACGTTGATTTTCTGAAGGAATTAGAGTGACAATAGCATGGTTCTAGATTCCATACATCTCCACTGAAATCACTGAAGTCTCAATAATGTTGTCAACGAAACCTTAGAGCGGCACTGTCAACTCTTCACCTTTATAAAGTAACACTCCAATCGCTGAGAGGGAAGGGAAAGAAAAAAAAAAAAAAAAAAAAGGCATATATTCAGCAATCCCAATGTCAATCCTGATGTTTTTTTTATAATGTTACTTTTTACTGCAATTCAACATATACTGGATACCCTCAAGCCAGAACTGTTTGTCTCCTTTACTCCCACATTCAAATTCTATGGTCCTGTCCGTTGTTTTTATTCCAAAATATGCCCTCTTTTCATTGATGTCTTCCCTCTCCCTTCCAGGCCATGCTGGGATATCATTGCAAACACCGGTCACTATATCTGCTATTTTAGGCCATACCATACCTTAATATTGTTAGAGAGTGGCAGCTGGAAAGAATAAAATAAGTAGGAGCTATGCATGAAACGATGCTTACATTTCTTCTTTTTTGTGAATGTTCCTGCCATATGCTTGCTTTTCATTTTGACTACAACCTGTTGTCATTTTGTATTAGTTCAAATAACTATTAAATGGAGATATTGACACAACCAATAATTATGATTCCCTTTCATCTGTGAAAAGATTTTCGGAGTTAATAGTTTTACATAAATTACATTATTGCCATGGTGCCACTTCTGATTTCTCATAAGGCTCCCACCATTGTGGGAATCTAGGGAGGATCAGATAAACCATCTTTACAAAAGATGTTTCCTCAAATAGCATTGAGAAACTTGCATAAAACATGCCATGTGAGTATATATCTTAGCTCGTACTTGATATATAAACTAATGGGAGTCATTATTAGAAAAATATTGACTGATTGAAAAGCCCTTGAATTTCATGAACATTGTAGTTAAAATATGCTTATACTAGAAAGAAATGTATAATTGATTGATATGATGAGATTATAGGAAGATCGCCATGCTTGGTTTCTACTTCTAATTATAATTTTAAAGCTGCTACTGCATTCATTTCTTTGCATTGACAATGTCCAATATCAACTTTTTTTTCCAAAATTAGTAAAATTTTCTGGTCAGAGATGGTCTTGTATCAAACCTAGAAATTATTGGAGCTCATGCCTATAATTTGTTAATGAATATATGAAATGTGTTCTAGCAATACCTGCAAATTTGAATTTATATTGAAAGAGACTTGCTTCCAGTGAAGATCTCCTGTTAATAACAGTTAAAAATAGCACCATTATCGATGTTAAGAATGTAAGTTGCTTTGAATATCTGACATTCTTCTTTTATTCTTTCCAGTTCCAATCAGGCAATTGTCGTAAACATGTTAGTAAACATACCTTTTCTTGTACGTTTGAGAAGTTCTCCTCCTTTAAAAACATAGTCCAGTGCTGTCAAGATGTTTGCTTCTTTGCTTTCGTCACACTTTTCCTCAACTAGAGGAATGGCAGTTGCTCCAGGCCCCTTTTGCAGCCTTGCCTTTAGGGTAGCAGCTCCTCGCAAGGCTGCCAACCAAGCATTTAGTTCAATATATTTTGTGTTAGTATTTGACAATATATATGTAAAATGAATCCATGGCTTGCAGGTTTTGGACCAACTTTTTTTTTATCATTATGTTGGTCATTAAGTATAACTTTTGTTCTTTACATTTGAGCTTTAGTTATTTTGAGCAAGATGACTTGGTGAAAATGATTTAGCAGAAGACTAAAAGTGATTTGATTTATGCCTCATACATGGATCCTACTTAAATATCCCTACCAAGTGATGCTGTTTAAAAGCATAACTGAGTTTGGTCTGAAATAGAGAAATAAACATTAAATTCTGATACCAGTGGCTGCTCCGGCTGTTAAAGTCATTATATCTCCATTGGTTTTCGCATTAATGGCGGAGTTGACTACTGTTAAGATTTGGTCATGTTCAGCTCCCATATCTTCTGCAATCTCAATGCAGTGAGAGGCTACTAAAGCTGCTGCAGATGCAATTGCAGCAGAAGCCAGGGGAGGGGGCGTCTTTTGGTTGGCATAAGGCAATTCAGGTGATGCTGTTGATGCTGCAACCGCTGCAATGGCAGCAGCAACACCAGCCACAGATACGGCAGCATGCAAATGAGCGTTATGGGTCCTAATTTCCTGCTTTTTCCTCTCCTTTTGATCTTTCAACCACCTACCCATTGTCCTCCCTCTTAGCAAGCTCCTGTAAAGCTGGTGAGAAATAGTTTTGCACCAATAAATTAATAAATGAAACAAATACTGACTAGTATCAGATTGCCTTGGTACTAGAGCACAATTGATGAAGGAAACCATTAAGTTGATTGCAACATACCCCATTTCTGAGCAAGTTTTGACTGGAAAGGAACTCTGTACTGAGTGCTTGATGGAGTAAAAGTAAATCCTGTACAGGACATATTGTTATATTATTAATTTATACACACTAAAGATTCACTCCCAGTGCAAAAGCAAGGTTTTTGTAGATGTGGCTCGTGATTGTTTGTAATTGAAGGTTCGCAGCTGTAGGCAAGTGGAAATTAAAACAGCTTTACTTGATGATTGACTTGTCTAAATTTGCACGGTTATATAATTGTGAGTTAAGTGAAGTTCATTTAGACGACAATAAAAAAACAGATAGTCATGAAAGCAAGCTGAGGCCAAATGACAGGCTTCAAATTCTTGATTGAAACTGAACAATGGGCCAAATTGTTTCTTGTGCATTATGATCATATTTATAATCACATAAGTTAACACAATGTACCTTCTTTTCGCTACTGTCTCTTGGTGAAATTGGAGGATAACAACAGTTAGATAGCTGCACAAAATTCTTGGATCAGAAGTTCAGAACCAATATGAAGTTATTAAATTATAAAAGCTACATACACAAACAGCAGTATTAGATTCTTCTTAAAATTGAAGAATCCTAGGACCATAAAAAAGAAAGGTCTAGTTTATGGAAAAATTATTTCCTCTGAAACTCCCTTTTTGGAGGGCTTAGAATCTCTCCTTTTTCCTTTTCTTTTCACTGCAGGCATGTGTGTGTGTGGCATAGAGATTGGATATCTTTTAAGAGAGGTAACAGAGAATTTGCATGATTGCCTGTTTACATGCTGCATAACCAACTAAGAAGAAAGTAGCTAAAAGAAGAGTTAATGGCCTAATTTAAATTACTCTTTCAAATTAAACACAGCCAATGTTCTTACATCCTTTGAATCAGTGGAACTCTTGGTATCAAATTGGTGACCTGAAGGGCAAGAAAGTGGCATATCTATACTGGTGGAGATCGTAATGTTGGTGCTGTGCAATGCTTTAGAGAGTTCCATGGCTGAGAGACTCCATGATCTAGCAAGGAACTCCATAGACTCAGTTGGAGTATCAGGTGGGGGACAGGACGATGCAGTCCAATCTGCAGGGGCATTCTCATCTATGTTCTCCAGTTGATGAACTGAGCATTTCGAGTTAGATGCTCTCGGGCTCACTGAAATTGAAAAGGAGTTAGGTGCTTTCATCAGAATGAAGCTTGATCACAAGAATTACAAGAAGCACAAAGTCTTTTTGGTCATTGTTTCAAGTTTCTATATACTCATGATAACTCGTAATGCCTGAATAAGAAAATTCAGTGGTTGTCTTGAAATGAAGTTTCTTCATATACAAACCAACTAATGTTACACTCACTTGTAAAGCTTAACGAGGTTTCGATCACTCAGGATTCAATAGACACGGGTGGTAAAAAATCTCATGGCATGAATGAGAATTGAAGAAGCAAGGACAAGATGCTGATAGGACGGATGAGAAACAGTGAGATATTTAACAAGAAAATATGACGTTGTTTCTAAGTGCTTCGTATTAAGGAAAATGAAAACAATGCAAAAGATTCTTGGTGCTGAACAAAAGGACCCAGTTTAAAGGCCACTCATTCTTGTCTCCAACTTAAGCTGTTGCTTTTGATTTCCACCTCTTAGTGGTTCATGCACAAATAGTTAAGGACCTGTTTTTATGGCAGCGGGGTTCATCATTACTAGGATTCTCCTTTGTCACCACTATCCCTTTCTAAAGTAGAGTTAGGGACCCCACATGTACGTTGTTTCTTTATTTTTGGTAACTTGATAAACGTCACATTAGCATTGCAAATTGGATCGAGGTACAAGTTTAATTGTATACAGGCCTGTGCTGTCTTCACTGTTTCCCTTGGCATGGAGACAATGTCATTCTTTTGGTTTTAGTGTTCCCACCTGGCTCTTCTGTCTTTTGTTAATCCAAGCATACGACGACACAGGGTGCTTTTCTCTCCTTTACTACATCTTTTCTTTATTTTTGTTGCTGATTACTGGTAAGATATATACAGTTGTTATATTACTACAATTTGTCATTCTGATATATCAATCAGTTGATCATCGTTCAGAGGACCATTATAAGACAAACAAGTGTAATTATGGAGATTGACAATTACTCCTTAAGTCTAAATATTTCTTATAATTTTCTCAATTGAAAAGCCATGCACCAGCATTTTGCCGGGGCTCAAGTTTTAGTAGTTTGGAATGTTGAATGTTTGCTAGTTGTCAAAATTCTTCTAATCCTAACTATATCACACGATGTTTATTAGAAGTAGAATACCTACTCGAGTTCGAAGATTGGATACAACACTATTTCAATAAAAAAAAAATGGACCCGATTAGTTTCAAATCGTGTCATGAATTGGATTGAATTATGAATAATTCCCTTGTTGGGATTGAGGTACAATGTGATTATATTCATATGATGACAAAACTAACTGTACAAAGAAATGACAAATAATTTTGTGTGGAGAATGTTTGAAAGAAAAACAAAAGATGAATAGAAAAAATAAAATAATAAAAAAAGGTACAATAAGAATGATTGTAGCTTCCCCACACCCATACATGTTTGATTCATCATTATTAGAGAAAAAAATGCAACCCCGCCAAACTGTTACAGTTCAAGGCCTACCAACCAATTACCCTGGGCCTCGTGTGGGACATCCACCAGCATGCCTCGTTCTTTAAAATCGTCAATACTCCCTTACTTTCTTTCCCTCTCTCCAACTCTTAAAAATGACAGCATCAGTCTCACTAACCAACAATGAATCCGCCCATACATTCAGTATTAGTGTCATGTGCAGGAAGCTTTTGTCATGTCACTGTATCATGCCTGTCATTACAGTCTAATTTAATGTTCCGCTTGTGGAGTGAAATGAGTACAAGACATTAGCAAATGTGAAAAGAGCTCCAAGTCACACCTTCATAAACCTGTCTTGTTAAGAAACAAAGTCAGTGGCTCAGCTAAATATTCTACAGTTATGACATAAAAAGTCAAGATACAGCAATCAGTAACTAAAAAATTGAGAGTCTGATTCATTATATAGCAGAGTTCAAGTTCATATTCTAGATAAGTGATTTTCTTACCTATTTGGCGGAAGAAATTCGGCGTAGTGAAGGAATCCAGCTGCTTGAAACACGGGAATTACTCCCAAATACACGACCAACGTTTGAGGTTCCTGTGGACTTCTCTGGTTTCGAGACATTTCTTGTAGAGGATTTGGGTAAGGCAGAGGAAGTAGATGGAATATTGTTCACACCCTGCAAAATTTGATCTCAATCAAAAGCATTTCTTAAGCCAAAAAAAATTCAAATTAAAGATCGGTAATGAACTAACAACTCCTAACATGCAAAAGGTAGAAATGCCACCATCTGCAAGAAATTCATAGAGGATATACTTTTCATTTTCAGAAGAGGGATAGACAACGAAGCCGGTGGAAGAAATTTCATTGAGGTGACTTACATGTCTCTCAGTCCGAATCTTGGTATCCAGATTTGGAGCATTAGATGGCTTAGGCTGCACACGTGCACTTGGGAGTTCAAGACTGGATAACATTTTTGTTACATTAACATGAGTTGAATCATTGGCTCCTGAAAAGGGAATGTAAAGCATAGGCATGAGGATGTGATCTAAAGAGCAAAGACAGTGTGCTGCAAACTTGTTACGCTATCCTAGTTCAACACTATTACAGTAAGCAAAAACTAATCATAACGACTAATGTATCCCAGGATAGAAACAAGACACTCAACATCCCATAACAACAACAAAAATAATAATAGAAACAGTTAAATGGGAAATATTTATCCACATTTAGTATTGATCACAATCTTAGCATATCAGAAGTTATCAAGTTGTTTTCGGAGACAACAAAGTCCCATGAAAATTAAACTATGTTCTGAAAACCAGACTAAACTAACCTTGCGTAAAGTTAATCAAAATGGAAAATCAGTCAAAACCAGTTCACCACGGCTTGACGAACATGCTTAATATGACTTCACTTTGATATTTCCTTAAAAAATTAATAATCAAACTAAAGTGTAATTTTCCTTTTCTTTCTAGATGTAGACATTTTATTATTAATGGACATTGTTTAGTAATGTTCAAAATTAGATCAAAGTACACATTGACTGTTGAGAATCTAAAAATAATGTTTTATTTTAATATTTAGATATATAAAGATATAGTATTATATTTCTTAAATGTTATTTTATGCATTATTTAATTATAACTAATATTTCGCTAATATCTATTTGACTGTAATTGAATTAGTAAACCTTGAACTAGTAGTCAATAACCAGTGTAGTTTTGAAAACATTGAAACCAACTCAGTTCTGTATAAGCACCAATAATTTATTTTTCTTTTAATTTTATTTCAGTAAGCTTAAAATGTCCCTTTAAATTCCAATTCAATCAACAAGAAAATACAAATCTCAGCATGCAAAGCATAAACTTGGTAGAATACTGTTTTTCTAGGATAAAAGTATCTCTATAATAAAACATCCTTCAATCATATGATACAAGATTGAAGTTACCTTTATGGTTTTCCACAACTGCTGATTCTAGATTGCTAGGCAATGCAGCTGAAGGCTGCAAATTTTCAAAACAAACTCCGGTAAGAGAATAATACAAGGAAAGTTTAATGTGAAAACTATTAGAAAATCCATATAAACTAAAACACTCAAGTAAATGCAAGATATAATAAACACACATATATAGAAAACATATCAAATTAAAACTCTCATTGTACGAAATAAAAACTAAAAATATAGACCATTAAATCAAATATGAATAGACAAGATTAAAAAAATTCATGATTTTTATAAGAGGTCCTGTGACCACTAACTAACTTTTGTAAGAGGTTTTGATTTCAATGTGAAAATAAGAAAGTAACAGATCACAAACTCGCATGTAAAATGTTAGATTTATATATTGCTATGACTTTATATTTCTATTTAGTTTAATGAGCAAATAAATTCTTAATAGGCTAACACTTTTACTTGAAGAGCAAGTTATTCCGTTACTACTTTTACTTGAGGAGCAATTTGAAAGACTATTTTTTCTCTTTCAATAATTATAAATGTAAATGTTGATCAATAAAACATCAAACTCCTTGCTCTCAGATCATAATATTCCAACGTATTTTGCTTCCCCTTCTTCATTTTATTTTTTTATTTCATAATCCTAATCATAAGCATTTCAACATTATGTTGTTTTTCCTAAGTGCAGAAAAATGAAGATGTTACTCTTGTTAACTACAAAACAGAAAACCATGTTGCACATGTTTTCACCAAGCCACTACCTGTCAATAAATTCAAGTTGTTAAGACAGAAGATAAGAGTTTGCAAATCCTCAAAGCAGAGTATTAAATATTTGCTTTATGTATTGCGTGTGACTTTATATGTCTGTCTCAGTTTGATGAGCAAATAAATTCGTAATAGGCTGACACTTTTACTTAAGGAGTAAGTCTGTTAGTTATTGAGAATAATATCTCTTACTTTGTCAGTCTACTTTTGCTCTTTCAATAATTACAAATGTAAACATTGTTGATCAATAAAATAAAATATCATATTCCTTGCTCTTTGTTCAAAATATTCCAACGTATTATGTTTCCTCTTCTTTCCCTATTTTATTTTTCAGCCACAATTCCAATATCACAACAGAGAGGGAAGGGGAAGGTTGAACAGCTTTGATGAAAATTTCCAAATCCAAGGGAAAATACATTATAGCAAGCAATATAGTCAAAGAAGGTACTGACAGATGATTGATTTTGTTTCTTTGTCTGTTGCGACTGCTGATATTTTAGGATGGTCCAGTCATATATATAGTCGGAATCATATCCTGCTCATAAAGGTTGGCAAATAAAAATTGTTAAAAAGAGAAGATACATACACTCAAAACCCGTAGAAATAAGATAATGAAACTTTGAAAACCCCAAAATTTCATAAAATTTGCACAGCTTGAAAACTTATGCTTGTGGAAAAGAATAAAGAGTAGAAATAATAGAGCATAAAAGTAAGATAAATGGCTTTCTACTGAAGTTGGGCTGTTCCCCAACCATTAGTTTTATACTCTCAAGAATAATTTTGTGCCAAAATGAAGATACTCTGGCACAAAATGTAGAATGACTATATGAAAGAGGAAAAAAGGTTAAATACTTGACGGTGTAATTTACATATCATACTTCTGCACTTAATATCGAAAGCAATCAACGAATATTAGCATTGTTTTCAAGAAACAACAGGCTATATTTCAAACTAGCAGATAAAGCATTTGAAATCAAGAATATGATAAACATACAGCCAATACCTTCTCGTTTAAACAAATCACGAAACAGGCGCTTCAAGTATCCATAATCTGGGTGTTGGTCAAATGTCAAAGATTGGCAATAATGAAAGTATGTAGCAAACTCCACAGGATATGACTTGCAGAGCATCTAATAACAAGAAATCAGAAACAGAAATCAGTAAACCTGTGAGAGACAGAAAACTTCAATAAGAAAATCTACAGGAGAAGAACTAAAACTTAAGGATTGTTGTTGTTACTTCTTTTTCATAATTCTAATTTCCATTTCCTATTCAATTTGCCAACACGGTCCTTTCCTCCCATCCTTGACAAGAAATAGAAAAGGGCAGAGGGAGGAGACTCTACCCTAATCAAAATCTATTCCACATTTCCACTAGCTAAAGCGAGCCACAGTATGAAGTTCAATGTAAAAGAAAAAATGAAAACTGTAGTGGGGAAGGGAGTTCAACTGTTTGATGAAATTGAAAACCGGGACATACCTCAATGGGAGTCGATAACTTCTTGTCACAAATATTGTCATATTTTTCCTTTTTGGTGGCAGCTTTCAAACCCTGCCAAGGAAGGCTGAAATGCAAGAACCAGATAGTCAAGCCATATATTTACCAGAAAAACCAATGTCATTGATATACTTTACATGCACTATTTTGTTTTTAAATGAGGACGCCTGGAAATTACAGTGAATAGGAGAAACATACCTTCCCCTTAAAAAGTACATTAGAACATAGCCAAGAGACTCTAAATCATCACGGCGACTTTGTTCTGACAAAATAAAAAACAATTTGTGGGCAATTTGTAGGTTACAACTTGTAGTTATAGAGGTAAAAGTTCATTCTGCTCACCAATTCCCATGTGAGTGTTGCAACTCGCATAACGTGCAGTTCCTGTTAAGCTTTTATTCTCTCTGGATGAGTTGATCAACATTGAAACAAATATTAGGCAATGATATCTTTGCTAATTAAACTAAAACTGGTAAAGCACAAGCAACACTGAGAATGAATCAATCAGAAGAATTCAGAAAAAGAACTATTTGAGATTTCCACAGATCAAAAGTTTGGAAGGCTTCCCATTGGTAAACAACAATGTCCGTCCTATTACTTCGGAAAAACAAAAGAATATAATATCCATTTTAGTAAAATACACTGCAAGGATGGAGATAGAGGCAATGGTTCAACCACTTGCAAAATCTTGGTGGTTACAAGTATAAAAAATTTGAATGAAGAATATTTCTTGCATGGTATTCAAAAAAGAACACTTTGTCTACTGTTCCTTATTGGTTTTTTGTTATTTTAATTTTAATTACATGTGAAGCCACGATGAGATTAAAACAATATGATATCATTCAGTTCCACCTCCAAAATTTAAGTAAAACATCAAAAAAGAAGAAACAGGAAAACCTATACTAATTTAGTTAATGCATTATCATAAAAATAAGCAAATACATATATATTAAAAATCAAAAGGAAAGCTTCTTGGTAGAAGGAAAAACAATCAAATACATTTGACACTATAAAACCTTATAAAACAGGACACTGCTAGACCTGGAAAACATCATCAATGCATGGCATGAAGAGATAAAAAATATAAAACAAATCTAATAAGAACAAAACATACCTGTAAGGAATATGTTTATTTGTGTTTGGATCCCTATATCTTTTTGCGAGTCCAAAATCAATAATATAAACCTGTAAAAGTAACATATTGCAGAAAACATGTAAGAGCACTTGTAAGCATAAAAGGAACTATCGAGAGGAAAACAATCCACCTAAGTTAGCCATTAAATAGAATGAATTTTTGCTGATGTTACCTGATTTGATTTCCTCCCAAGACCCATAAGAAAATTATCTGGTTTGATGTCTCTATGCAAAAATCCTTTGGAGTGCAGGTACTCTATTCTTGTCAGCTGGAGTCAAGTTAACGAAATTGACTTAATTTTCTATTCAAACTTCCCATGGATGGAAGCATTAGCCAAGATGTAAATTTCAAAGACAAAACTCATACAGTAATTTACAAGAAACATTGAAATAGAATAGTCAGGAAGGAACAAATGCAGGCTCCTTGAAAACTTAAGCAATGTAGACATGAATAAGTGATTACCATCTGATCAGCCAACATCAACACTGTTTTTAATGAAAATTTCCTCCCGCAATAGACAAAATAGTCTTCAAGACTCCGTCCCAGAAGATCAATGACTAGAACATTATTGTCTCCATCAGTACCGCACCACTTCATACTTGGAACACCACCTAAACTCCAAAGAGCAAGAGAAATTAAAAAAAAATAGTTTCCTAAATTATTGAGTTGCTTCTTTCATATCATATAACTTACTTTCTCCTTGAAGAATACTATATAACTTTGCCTCATACAATAGTTGTGGATGTTTGGTTTTCTTGCTTTCCTGGAACATCAGAACACGGCACCATAAATCACAATTAGACCATATGTATTGATTCTTGAATAACTTCATATGCAACAGACTACCAAAAGAAAGGCAAAAGACAACTGCAAACATCTAACAAGCAAAGTTCTCTACTAAAATTTGACCCAATCTTTCATTCATTTATGCACGCTAATGCCCATCCCAACACTTATCCCCATCCAGCATGTATCTCACATTTCTATTTTCTGTTTCAACCAATAATTACATCAACATCAAATTATTGACTTCGTTTCTTATTATCATTCCATTATTTTTTTCACTATTTTTACATAAATACTCATAAACAAGAAAACAAAGCACAAGAAAAAGATCCTTTTCCGGTCATCCGTAAAAACAAATATCGAACCTAAGCAGGCCCTACTCTACCTAATATTCAACACAAACGAAATTCGAGTTAGATGATAAAGCGGCTGAAACCAGAAACAATAAAAGAAGACTAACCATCTTGATGGCAACAATCTCCGAGGTCTCGATATTCGAGGCTGAAAAAAAAACAAAAAAAAAAAGCAACCAATGATCAGCATATGCATACATACATACATCAATACATACATACATAGAACAATACACAGTGATAGATGAAGATCTATAAAACAGGCAAAAACGATGTCTCGCATATTATAGCAACATACTCCAATCCAGTTCAAAAATAGAAACAAAAAGGAGAAACATATGGTGGTGCTTACCAATATAAATTTCCCCAAACGAACCGCTTCCGATTTTCCGACCAGTCTTAAACTTGCCGCCGATGACCCTCTCCATGGTTGCTGAAAGGGAGAAGCTGTGTGTGTTGGAGAGAGAGTGAGAGAGAGCGAAAATAGAAATTAGAAATTGATGGAAGAATGAGATTGTAGGGTTAATATGATCCAATGGTAAGGTTTGGTTTTGTTATTAAAGTTGGCGCTGACATGTCAAATCCAACGAGCTCAACATTCCTGTGCTGCGCTGTTACCTAACTCCATCACCACACCACAACACAGCAACGCAACCATCTTTCTACTAACAGTTCCAACACGTGTGCAATTTCAAAAAACACGCTTTCTTCTTTTCACCTTCCACATTTTCAATATTTATCATGCCATCATCCATTTTTTATTTTCATCTAAAATACTTCTACGCGGTCATCTTATTTTCAGGGATTATCCGTATTAAAATTATTCAAAATTCTAGAATTGAATTTTGTTACCGAAAACAAAATAAACAAATAACCGACGCTTCCCTGTTTCTTGTTAAGGAAAATTAATTATTACTTTTTCTTCCACCTTTATCTGCTTTGGATATACTCAAATCTGACTCAGCAGAATCTAACAATTCAAACCCTCAATTAATGCGCTCTTTCCCCAATTCTCTCTTCCTAATTCATAAGACCAATCACTAATTAATAATTAATTTGTTTATTAACGATTAGTTGCCAGGAACATCAACACTAACAGTATGCCCTCAGCTTAATATATTTTTATTAATTACTAAATTAAACTTTGTCATTGAAATTGTATTAAAAATACATTAATAGCAATATTTTTTGTTATAGAAGTTTTATAGATTCTTTTGAATTGGGAATTTTTCAACTGGATAAGGCTGTCATTGGTCAATATAACTTAATTTAGGGGGTCAACCGTGTTACAGCTCTTGGTGACAATTTATGATAACAGTCACAGGTTTAGCAATATGTTCAATATTGTTCCACCAAAATAAATTAATATTGAACATTGTAAACCGAAAGTGCCAACAAAATATTTATTGACTTTATTATAAAAGATAAAATCTATGCGCACAATAATTTTAATTCAAAATATTAGCCAAATTTGATTTGAGTATTGTACTGATTCATGGACTGTGAAAGGGATTTAAAGAAATGTTGAAAAAGAAAGTGTTGAGTGCAGTGGTCAAAGAAAGCATGCTAGTATTATGCTTTTGATTATAATATTTTAATTTAAAACTAAATTCATGATTTAACTGACGCGACTGTCACGTCACGCATGTTAATGAATCGGCCCAATTTTTAAGGATCGGTTCAATTTTTAACGATTCGGTCCGACCTATTTTTATGGCTAAATTTTTCTACACATGTAAAAAAGACGTTCTGCAATTTTTTTAATATAAAAATAAATCAATTTCAAATTTATTCGTGACAGAATATTGATTCTAGAATGTGTGTTATAGAAAAAAAATATTTTACATTATGCTTCATTTAAAAAATACATTAATACAAATTAAAATACAAATCATATACGTCTAACTGCGAAATAGCTAGTTAAGAACATAACATCTAAATTTTAAGATTATTACTTTGAAATCTAAAAAATATATTTCATAATGACCACTTTGAAATATAACTAATAATACCTAATTCTAAAATGTTTATTCAATTACGAAAAAAAAATAGACCTCCTTTCAAAATATGAAAATATATGAAGAAATTATTCAAATAACTTTAATTTTCTAATGATAATTGTCTAAAAATTCGATTATGTTTTTTTTCCTTTTTCAAATATTCTTGATAATTATACAAGACGTTACTTTAATATTATATTTTTCATCGTCAAATCCAACTTACTTTTCATAAGCGTTGATAAAGGCACCGAAATTGAGTAAAGGAGCAGAAAAAAATATATAAGTGACTTTTCCTTTAAGCTAAAGACACAGTCTGGGCTAAAACTCATTTAAAGTTCATCATAAGCGAAGTCCTAAATCAAAAATGTCAATGTTACTCAAGGCATGACTTACGAAATAACGATCGCATTTTGACCTAATTCAAGGGGAGAAAGGTATAAAATGGAGGCTAGGGTCAAATGTAAAAGGGAACACTTCTCACTCATCACCTCTCATTTGTGGAGATCCTTTGGAGGCCGCCGTCATCAAGCCTAGCTAACTTCTTTTGTCTTGGAATTGAATGTAAATTCTCACTTTAAATGCACTCTTAACTCTATTTTTATATAATTGGATTCAAGAACTTTTGTTTTAAGTTTCATTATATCTTGCTTTATTTTAGATTTCTCATTGTGACTGAAAAACACTCTTTGGAATTGGAACTAAATGTAAATACATTACATCTATAAGTTCAGTTCAGGGATAAATTATAGTGTAATGACTGCTTATGATCTTAATGCTGATTAGGTTAGGGATGAATTATAGTGTAATGACTACTTATGATCTTAATGTTGATTAGGTTATTCTAGGTAATTTAGTTTATGAAATTCAGTGCTAGGCTGAAAAGACTTTTATTTATGCAAATTGGTAATTGGAAAAGATGACATTGAATTTAAGAGTGTATGCAAAGGAGAATATTACGATTCAATCCCAAGGTTTTTTATTATTATTAAACTCACATTTTCAATATTCATTGCTTTGTTTGTTATAACAATTTTCCAATTTGTTCAATCCTTATTCATTGTTTATTCATTCATGATACAATTTGGTATAATTCAATTTAAAATTCTTGTTCCCTATGCATACAATACTTTTCTTACTATTATATTACTTGTGGACTGAGTACACTTACTCAAAATCCATTAATAACTTTTATTTAATTTTTTCATGTGTTGTGTAGATCTTATGTCATAATATTTATAAAAGTTTTTGTACTAGTAAAACAAATTTTATATCTTAATATTGATAAAAAAATATTTATTATTGATAAAACAAATCTTATACCTTAGTATTTATAAAAATCTTTATTATTAATACAAAAATTTGTTTTGCAAATAATCTTCTTGTTGTTTCACCAACTTTCAAATTTTTTGAAAGTCACTATATGGACTGATTCTTCCTGCACCTCCATACTGACTACCTGCACCTCCATATTGACTACTTGTATCTCCATAATTTTGTATATTTTCATTTTAGTCATGAGGAAAAAGATGAAAATACCCTTTGACAAATTCAATTTTTTTTTTCTTTTCACGAACTGTAGAAACCGTAATGTAATTAAAAAATATTTTTTTTCTTTTTATGGATTGTACAAACCGTAATGCAATTAAAAAATATTATCATTAAGGATTGTACAACCCGCAATTATTTTTTCTGTATCTTTTATACTGCGGGTTGTACAAACCCCCGCAAGTATAAATTTTTCTAAACCCGTAATGCATTTAAATTTTTTTTTTTTTGTATTACGGTCGTAATGTATTTAAAAAAATTAATTTAATATGTATTGTCAACATAACACCACCGAGTCTATTTTGATGGTTAAGTTTGTTCTCATTCCAAGTTCTATCCCCACTTTAAATGAAGAGTCTATTGTGCTCCCCTATACCAATTAAATAAAGAGTATCTCCTACTTCTCTAAAGGAAAAAGTCTCTTAGATTGTTATGCTGAAATATTCACTCCTTTTTTTTTACTTAAAATAAAACTAAACTAATTAAATTAAGGCAAATGAAAAGTCTTTGTAAGTTTACTTATTGATTGTAACTATAAAAAAAAATGTGTCACTTATAGAAACTAAACTAAAATTAAATTAAAAATAAATTAAATTAATTTATTTTATTTTATTTTAATTAAATTTGAAAAAATGTGTGACTTACAAAGACTAGACTAAACTAAAATTAAATTAAAATAAAACTAAACTAATTTAATTTATTTTATTTTATTTTAATTGAATTTGAAAAAATGTGTGACTTACAGATACTAAACTAAATTAAAATTAAATTAAAATAAAACTAAACTATTTTATTTTATTTTAATTGAATTTGAAGTGAAATCCAATCAAGAAGTGAACTTACATATACTCCTCATTTGCCTTAATTTTACTCTTCATTTACCTTAATTTAATTAGTTTAGTTTTATTTTAATTAAATTTGAAATGAAGAAAGAAGAGTGAATGTTTCAACATAAAAATTAAAAAGACTTTTTATTTAGAGCAGCAGAAGAGATTCTTTATCTAATGAGTATAGATGAGCAAAATAGACTCTTCATTTAAAATGAAGTTGAAACTTGAAATGAGAGAAAAGATTCTTTATTTATTAGGTGGTAGTGTTACAGTCACAACACATATTAAATTAATTTTTTTAAAATATATTAGGGATTGTACAAACAATAATGTAAAAATATTTATAAATACATTACGAGTTGTACAACCGACAAATATAAAAGTTATAAAAAAAATAATTATAATTTGTAGAAGGATATTTTCATTTTTCTTTAATGACTAAAATGGAAATATGTAAAGTTATAGAATTGCATGAAGTCAATACGGAGTCCAGGAAGAATCAGTACACTATATGTCTTCTCAACATTGTATTCATTTAGCCTTATAACATTTGTTAAAGTAGGTCCAACTTAATATTTCATTATTCTACCTTATTTATTGTTCTTCCGTTTGGAACTTTTTCTTCCTTCTTTCTTATACTGTACATTGAGTTTTAGGTTGGTCTATTTGAAAAAAAAAATTGTTAGGAAATTTTGATATGCTAAAATAAATTGACCCATCCTAAATATAGGAATGTCTTTAATATAAAAAATGTGTAAATAGTAATGACAAACTCAGTGTGATATTATATTTTAATTTCTTATCACTTAATATATAATATCAAAATTACAATATCTATTTTTTCCATACTCATCTTGCGATACTGATCTCACCATAATTATGATAATCTTGTGGCGGTGGTGGTACTTATTTGATCTCACTATAGTTTCACTATAATGGCCTTACACTATGAAATAGAGATGAGGAGTGAGGGAATAATATGGTGCAGAAAAAAAATCAAGAGATATAAAATATAAAAGAAAACTTTCATTTTTAACCTAATCAAAACTTTCGATCAATCAAAAGTTTAACCGATTTATAAAAGATTTTTTATATAAATAAATTCAAATGAGAAGTGATATAAAACATTTTAAGCTATATTTATGATAGGTAAATTATAACATGATTATTGAAAATTACTTTTACAATACAAGCACACTCTTACAAATTTGAAAGCCTGAAGTTAATAAAAGAATTCTACAATCATCAAATTTTATAATATTTGTACTGAGAAATAACCCAACTTAATTATTTATCGTTTTACATTTTGCCTATCTCACACTTTATTTTTCAATCATTCACTTTAACTGATAGTGATACAAAAGGTTGTTTAACAATGTGACCTCACTTCTCTCTCGGCAACACTGCACCATGTTCCCCGGTGGCATATGGTGGTCTACAGAGGTCTATGAAGTTGAAGAGTTATTAATAAATGAAATAAAGGATAAATGAGAAAAAAAATAATAAAAAATCAACTGAAAGTAAAAAATTAAATAAATCCAACTGTTCTAATCTAATTTTCCATATTCGAAGATATTCCAAAGATCTTATTATCTAACTAGCATCTTTATTAAAAAATAATTAACAATCATAAACCTGTTTCTGAAGGTAGAATAAAGTGTTGTTCTTCCAACTATTTCATGAAGCGAAAGGCCAGCAATATGTCCCCACAAATGGTTAAATATGGAAGAAGTAGTTTAGCTTTTGAGTTAAAAATTGTGACCTGATGTCCCTCCAGACACAAATCGACAATAATTAACGTGGAAAACAACGTTTTAGCATTTAAATCGATATTAGTGATAAAAAAAATAATTATTTTAATTAAATCAATAATTATTTTATTTAATAGATAAATATTGATCTTTAAATAATTTTTTTCTTACATTATTGTCTCAATTTAAATTATTCTCCTTCAATCACCTCACCTTCTCTTCTCCTTCCACAATCTTTCATGCACTCTCAGCTCTCACAATATATTATAAACCGATCACTTAATTAACATATAATATTATATATATTACATAATAATGTAATATGTTAGGTAACAATTTAATTATCAATCAGCTTGATGTTGGAGAAAAATAATGAGTTTTAGAGTAACCAATAAGGTCATGTATATATTTTGTTTCGATCTCAAAATCATCAGAATAACAACATAATTGTAAAGGTCAATTACTAAACTGTAAATTGGAGAATTGAGAAAAGAAAATATATTTAAACTATTAAAACGAAAAAAAACTAAACACGAAATGCTTGGGACGTGGAGAACAAAGGCATGATGGTGCCTACTGATCTTTTTTCTCTTAATGATAAGTTCTATTCGAACAATAAATTAAGACAAGATATTGTAGATTATTTCATCATCTCTTTCTTACTCTAATTGACTAGTGCGTCATTGGTGATGGTTAGTGCCTGAAGATGGCCAAAACAATGAAAATGAATGGGTCCTAGTGTTCACATAAAACTTTTTGCATCGGTCCAAAAATAAGGAATCTAAGACCTTGTTTACTTTAGTTGTTAATTGTACTTTGTTACTTTCGAAATCCAAAAATAAAACATTAGCACTGCTTTTTTTTTTTTTTTAAAAAAAAAAAAAAAAA
>Ga0209489_104748_pt1 | contig 24654 bp, 13 predicted proteins | sample SiratrowhiteBW_FD_187527 | JGI IMG/M metagenome (GOLD analysis project Ga0209489, IMG submission 187527) | Root nodule microbial communities of legume samples collected from California, USA - Siratro white BW (SPAdes) (version 2) | ecosystem: Host-associated > Plants > Roots > Nodule | place...
AAAATAATGAATAAAAAATTAAAAAGGATATGTTTTTTAAAGTATAAAAACAATTTCTTTAAGATAATAAAAATCAGTTCCTTTCTCAAATTAAAATAAAAATAGTTTTTTAATAAACATTTTTAAATATAAAAAAACAGTCTTATCCCGAGTTTCCTTTAAATAAACAATTATCGATAGAAAAAAAATAATAAAATAGAAAATAATTAAAAAAAATTATATAAAATAAATTGCCAAAAATAAAAGAAAATATTCATAAGCTAAAAAAATATCAAACTTCATCCAACAAATTTTTAAACTAGAATTACGTGTACCCTGATTTTCTATAATGTATAGAGATACATAGGACCAAGGTCAAGCCTTGTCGGGTCCAAATAAATAAAAAATATATATATTTGTTTGTTTTATTTTTGTTTGTTATTTTTATCAGCCTAATTATTATTTATTGTTATGATTTTTATAAGCATGTTTTCTTTTTTGTTTTGTTTTTTATATATTTGTTTTTTTTGTCTTTAGCCTCATTATTATTGTTATTATTTGGGAAAAATGATATTTTTTAAAACCACACTTATTTTTATTCATTTGATTAAGGGTACCGCCTTAGGACAGGCGTTGTGGGGTGCTAATACCTTCCCCACACGTAACCGACTCCCGAATCTTTGAATCTCGTTCGTAGACATTTTTATTTGGTTTTTCTATGGTTTTCCATAATAAACTATGGTGGCGACTCCAATCTCAATTTAAATTTTTTTAAAAAATAAATTTTGATCGCCCCGTCATGATCCCGGTTGCGACAGATGGCGACCCCGCTGAGGACATTTTAGAGAGTCAGGCCAATTTAATTAAATAAGTAAAATTAATTTGTGTGGTTTTCTGAATGATTATGTTTCCCTTTCTTTATATATGTTGCATGTTATATATTTTAATTTGCAGCGCAATAAGATATTCCAGGTATGTAATTATTTGTGTGTGTAAATATTTGTGTGTTCATGCTTGTTGCAATATTGAACCCTAGGGCAGAAGACATGCTATATCTGCTTGGGAATTTTTTGGTTATTTTGCAGGTGGGGGTTGGGTATGCATTGTTCTCCCTTCACACACACCTTTACATATCATGAGTGGGGCCCTGTACCCGGGTCTGTGAAGCTTAGAAATAGAGGAGTTGTGTAGCAAAACTGGGCGGATGTACGTTCTAATCCAGGTGTGCGAAAACTCCAGCTAGAGTCTGTTCCTTTTATTGTCATGTCCATAAAGATTGTCATTACTGACTGATATGGATGTGTGGTAAAGGGGGCCACAGCTCTAGTGGCCTTTATTAGGTAATTAGGATAAGCCACCTTTGTGAGTACATTTACATGCCTAGAACTTAAGCATCATTAGGGCAAACCCTAATTAGGACACTAAGGAAATTTGTGAGAGTGGACTGAGAACAACTCTGGCTAGGAAAAACTTGGTACTTAAGCAGTCCAATTGTGACTCACCTCTCTTTCCTGGGAGTTTACTTGGTATACTTTCAACACTTTTTTTTAAAAAAAAAGAGAGATTTTTTATATAAAAACAACAATTGATTTTCCAAAAAGAAACCCTAATTTCATACATCACATTTTCTATTTTAATAATAACAAAAAAATATTATACATAAATAAATAACATTAATCTCATTTTGCATTGTATATTTCTTTTTTCTGAAAAAATCATTTTGAGAAAAAATAATAAAAACATAATAGAAATATAAAAAAATTAAACATTTTCTCTAGCATGTATTACGTATTTTCTAAAATAAAAAAAATATTAAATATTTTTTTTCTAACATACATTGCATATCTTATTTTTTCTAAAAAACTATTTTAAGAAATATAAATATAAAAATATTAAATATTTTGTCTCACATGCATTGCATAGTTTATATCTTTTTTCTAAAAATGATTTTGGAAAATAAAAAATAAAAAACATTAAACATTTTTTCTAACATGCATCACATACGTTTTAAGATTTTCAAAAATAAATAAAAAATACCAATTTCATCTTTCTCACATGCATTGCATTGCATTTTTTTCCCTAAAAAAGTGATTTTGGGAAATATAAAAAAAACATTAAATATTCTTGTCCCACATGCACTACATATTTTTTTCTCTAAAAAATGATTTTTGGGAAATAAAAATAAAAGAAATTTAACATTTTTTCTTAACATGCATTACAAACTTTCTAGGATTTGAAAAAATCAGATATATAAGAAAATTGATTTTTTAAATGCATTACATTTTTTTAAAAAAAATTATCAAAGAAATGTGGTCATGCATCCGTTCATATAACAAAAAAAAATTGAAATAAAATTTCATTCATCAATGCATCCCCATGATAAAAAAACTAACAAAAAAAATTAAAATAGTTTCATTTATACATTCATTTTTTTCCAAGACTAAAAATAATATGAGAAGAGATTGTATCCGCTCGTTTATCATACATTATCATTTACAAATTCATATATTCTAAAAAAATAATCATAAAAGAAATCAGGATTCATTCATTCATACATTCACCTATGACTTCATACATTCATACATATCTCATAAAATGTATTCTCATATAAAGTTTCACGTATCATATAGTTACAAATAGACTTAGTGCATTCATCCACGCGCCTCATGCATTCATGCATTTAAAACGCGATCGATTTCGCAAATCTCTAATTTTAAAATACTTCTAAAAATATATTTTTATTATTGATCAATTTTTTTAGAAATTACAAAACTAAGTATCATTTCTTATTTGATAACTCTTATAAATTTTGTAGATTCTAATAAATTTTAAACTAAAAAAATATGTATTAAAGTGTCAAAAACTTGTGTGGAACAACTGTTTTATAAACCTTAATCTAGATTTGTTACTTAATTTTTGTAATGTATGAAATAAACCTAGATTTTTCAATGGTTACTAAAAGATAATGCTACTAGGAGAAATCAAAATACTTATGTTGATTAAATAATTTAGATTTAAATGTATTCTTATTTTTTTTTCAAATTTGAATTAATTTTATTTTTGTCCTCTAAATTTAAATTTGTATTTTTTGTAATCCCTGAATTTAAAAGTTACATTGTTGTAGTCTCTTTCCACAAGTGTTATTAATATGGGCCTAATAAAGATTAAAAAAAATTAAATTTAAAAGAAAAAAATATCAAAATTTGAGGAACTAAAAAGGGGATACCTTATCAAACTAATAAATCTAAAAGCTTCACCTTATGTTTAGATAAGAAGTTTCAATAGAATAATTAAAAGAAAAATATATTTCTAGAAATAAAGTTATAAGATATTTAAAACCTAAGATGAAATTTAGACAGAAATTTTAGATTTACAGTAAAATATAAGATATTTAAAATCTAAGGTAAAATCTTAAATTTAATATTTAAATACGAATTTTCACTGAAACACGTGTAACACTAAAAATTTTGAATTTAAAATCTGAATGCATACGAAATTCTGAATCTTAAAAAGTAATAATATTTAATTATATAATTAAACATTGTGAAATTTATAATATTTCACCTTTAAAACAGAACTTGTAAAAGATGTTAAAACTAACTGGCACTTTAATAAAAATTTGACACCACTGCACTAAACTCAAAGTTCTAAATGACGCATTGTAAAAGGAGACAATTATATTTTTTTTCGTTAATTACAGTTATTTCCAAATCCAAATCGTTCTTGTATTTTTATATTTATTACTTTTTTCTTGTTATGATTATTTTTTCTTGTTACTTATTTACTTTGTTAGATTTAATTATGATAATTATGAAATTTTTATTCTAAATTATACATATGTTTTGTCCATTTGTTATTGTACCTCTCAGACAAATTTTATATTTTAGTAGGTGCACTGCAACCTTTAGAACAAACTAATTACTCTAACTCATACCAATTTCTAAATTAGTTTTAAGAAGGGTAATTTTGATATTTTTGAAAGTACGGAGTTTGACAAATTCTTCCTCCACCTCTACACCCTCTTCTTGTACTTTAAAATTGGAGAAGTCCGCATTGTCCTTCATCTCTTTCACTTTCATAACCTGGTTTCATTTCTTGTTTGTTTTAACTTTTTAGCAAAATCTTCGATTAAAGCGTTAAAAAAGTTATAAGTAGGTAATTTTTAATATTTATAAAGAATTTGTGAGATGTATTGTAAATTTAAGTGATTAATTTGTTAATTTAGGGGTCCTTGACGGTGAACAATGACTATTAACGATTTGAAAGAAAGTTTATAATCCGAATAGGTCTCATTCGTTTCACAATTTATTTTGTAAATAACAACCGGATGACATCCTATCCGGTTTACATTTTGAAAAAAATATGTAAACCAGATAAAATATTATCCGATTTACATATTTTTTTCAAAATGTAAATCGGATAGAATGTCATCTGGTTGTCATTTGCAAAACAAAATGATAACCGAATGATATCTCGTTCGGCTTACACTTTTTTTAATTTTTTTTTATGTCATCCGGTGGTGGTCTTTACTTTACTTCTCTCTATATATATACTACAACTTTTTGGTTCATCATTGTGCGAGTTTTCTTCCTTAATAAAACCTTAATATAGGAACTCACAAATTGATACAAATAATAATATAATGAGTCCCGAAAATAAAAATTCACAAAGCATGGAAAAAGTGAAGAGGAGCACTAGAATAGACCAACGGCCTAAGTGGCTAGAGAATTATACCTGCTGAAGGGCAGGAGAAGAGACAGTGTGTGGAATGTGAGTTCTCCTCTCCTCTGTTATTGAGTTCTTCAGCCTCTTATCCGTTATTCTAATTTCTTCCAGCATCATTGCTTATTGTGATTCTCATTTCCAGGTGATATCAGAGATTCAGAAGAAGGATCAAATACTGATTGCTATAATACTTTTCGTTATTCCTTAGTTGTTGTTATAGAAACTGGTTTTATTCAAAGAACATATATGAACAATATTGCACACATATTGTTTGTTGGTATTTCTTGTTGATTTTAGATACAGATCGTATCATTGGTGCTTTCATCGAGTTACTTATGGCTGACAACACAAGAATGAAAGAGATACAAGGAGAACTGAAACGCATTTCAGAAACTCTGGGTTTACATCATGATGGGTTTATGCAAATGGATCAACGATTTGACAAGATTGATCAGCAATTGCAGGAGTTGCATCAGCTATTCCTGAAATCTCAGAAGGACTCTTCAGCACAACCTTCCACTTCAATTGTTTCTCATCCTCGTTCTATGAACCTAGATTTTCCATGGTTCACTGACACTCCCGATGAGGAGAAAGTGGTAGTTGATTGGCCATCGTTGTCCACTGCCATTCAAATCCAGTTTGGCCCATCTCAATTTGATAATCCTCGTTCAGATCTGTTCAAGCTAAAACAATCCTCTACAGTGGCAGACTATTATGCTTCCCTTCACCGAGTTAGCTAATCAGTTATATGGGTTAAATGATTATGTATTGCTTGATTGTTTTATTAGTGGATTAATACCTGAATTAAAGCGTGAAGTGATATCCCGAGCCCCTCACTCAATACTCCAGGCTATGTCATTTGCTAAACTCTTTGAGGAAAAATTTCAACCATCATCGCTAGCTCCTAAACACAGAATTGCTTACTTCCCAACCAAATCACTTACACAAAATATTTCTAAACTTTCATTAACAACAAACACAAACCCACCTATAAACACAAATCCACCACCATTACTTTCTACACCATCAAAACCCAACAACTTAAAGCGTTTAACCCCAACTGACATTCAATTCCGTCGAGAAAAAGGGATTTGTTTTACTTGTGATGAGAAGTATTCCCTTAATCATGGGTGTGTTAATAAACACTATTTCTTACTAGCATATGAGGATGAAATACCTCCGGAGCCAGACCCAAATATACAGAGTCAGCAGATTGTCCAAAATCAGTATGAGGAATTTGATCAGACACCTCATTTATCATACAATGTCATGAAAAGTACCACGATGAGAGGCACAATTAGATTCACAGGATTTATCCAGGGCCATAAGATTCAAATCCTTATTGGTAGAGGGAGTTCTGATAATTTTATCCAACCTAGAGTGGCTAAATTTCTACACCTACCCATCTATCATACGCCACGATTACAAGTGTTGGTGGGCAATGGAGAGTAATTGGAATGTGAAGGTGAAGTCCAGAATATCTTAGTCCAAATCTAGGGTCATCCTTTGTATATTTCAGCCTATGTTCTACCTATCGTTGCAGCTGAATTGGTTCTTGGAAGTCAATGGTTGACAACTTTTGATACTCATTTAGTGAATTTTAAAGAATGCTTCCTCACTTTTTACAACAATGGAGAACTTATCACTTTACATGGAGAAACGTCAAATCTGCCTATCCTAGCTCAATTTCATCAACTCACCTGCTTACAAGCCACAAACTCTATAGCGGAATTATATGTCATTCAAATTCAAACACCTGAAGTGTCAACCCACCATTTGTTAGAATTTCCAACATCCATGGAGCCTGAATTGGCTATGAGTATACATCAATATAAGAATGTTTTTGAGAAACCTCATGGGTTACCACCAATACGGTCTCATGACCATACCATCCCATTGATGTTTGGCAGTGCCCCTGTGAAAGTTTGACCTTATCCTTATCCTCATAGTCAGAAAACTGAGATTGAACATATTAATGCTGAAATGTTATCGGAGGGTATCATACAACCTAGTTTAAGTCCATTCTCCTCACTCATGCTACTTGTCAAAAAGAAAGATGGAACATGGCATTTTTGCATCGATTATAGGGTCCTTAATGCAGTCACTATTAAGGATTCTTTTCCTATGCCCACAGTGGATGAATTACTTGATGAATTGTTTGGAGCACAACATTTATCAAAGCTGGATTTACATTCAGGGTATCATCAGATTCTTGTTTCTCCAGAGGATCACTACAAGACAGCTTTTGGCACTTACCAAGGGTTGTATGAATAGATAGTAATGCCATTTGGCTTGAGTAATGCGTCTGCCACTTTTCAAGCCTTAATGAATTCAGTTTTTGCAAAATTTTTACGCAAATTTGTCTTTGTTTTCTTTGATGACATTTTAATCTACAGTACAACATGGAATACACATATCCAGCACCTTTCTTTTGTCTTAAGCACCATGCAAAGACATTCCTTATTTGCCAAACTCTCCAAATGCTCTTATGGCCAAACCCAAATTGATTATGTGGGACATGTTGTATCACGGGATGGAGTCAAAGTTGATGAAACCAAGATACAAACAATTAAACAATGGGTTGTACCAACTTCAATGAAGCAACTGCGAGCTTTTTTGGGATTAGTAAGTTACTATCGCAAGTTTATTTGGAACTTTGCTATGTTGGCTGCCCCTCTCACTGATTTGTTAAAGAAAGATGATTTTCATTGGTCTACAAAATCTCAACAGGCATTTAATTCACTCAAGACAACACTTACTCACACACCTGTGTTGGCACTTCCTAATTTTGTCAAATCTTTTATCCTTGTTACTTTACTCAATGATGACAAAGGACCAATACTTCAACCATCAATTATATTGGACAAATGCAAGATTAAAAAAAATGGTATTTGGTTGTCAAAGGTACTCATTCAGTAGAAAAAATTGCCTGAGAAAGAAGCTACATGGGAAGGGAAGCATGAAATTCAACGAATTTATCCTCACTTTGACCTTGAGGACAAGGTCAATTTCAATAGAGGAGGTATTGATACAAATAATAATATAATGAGGCCCGAAAATAAAAATTCACAAACCATGGAAAAAGTGAAGAGGAGCACTAGAATGGGCCAACGGCCCAAGTGGCTAGAGAATTATACCTGCTGAAGGGCAGGAGAAGAGACAGTGTGTGTAATGTGAGTTCTCCTCTCCTCTGTTATTGAGTTCTTCATTCTCTCATCTGTTATTCTAATTTCTTCTAGCATCATTGCTTATTGTGATTCTCATTTCCAGGTGATATCAGAGATTCAGAAGAAGGATCAAATACTGATTGCTATAATACTTTTCGTTATTCCTTAGTTGCTGTTATAGAAACTGGTTTTATTCAAAGAACATATATGAACAATATTGGACACATACTGTTTGTTAGTATTTCTTGTTGATTTTAGATACAGATCGTATCACAAATGTCCAAAGACAACCTCTGAGTTTTTTCATGAATCATCTCCCCTCTTCCATAGACCAAACAAACAACGACACCATTTCTCTCTCTCGCCCCTTGGCTGCCAAAAACAAAACGATTCCTTGCATTTCCCACTTCTCTTGCCTTTAGCATATTCCTTACCCGTGCAAGGCAAGTATAGACAGATTCTGTGCACAGCTTCTCCAGCCATCATCCACTTCCTTAAAACATAAACACACCCATTGTTTCTCTAATGTTACAGCTCCAAGGCTCGGGAGGAGTTACAAGTAATATCCAAGAATGTATGTTGACTAACGTGTCAATTCAATATTTTGTTATATATGGCAAGCACTCTCTTCAAGAGCAGCTAATCCGTCAAATGCAGGCACCTCAAATAATAATCGGATGAAATTTATCCGATTAACATTTAAAAATAATTTTATATTACAGATTGTATAACAGTAATGTATTTATAAACTTTTTTATATTATGAATTATATAACTCGTAATATATTTATAATTTGTTTATATTGTAATCTGTGTAATCAACTAAAGAAAAAAAAAGATTGAATTTAATTATCGTCAATAAAAGTTTTTTTGTCATTTTCTCAAAGTTAAAGTGGAAATGTTTCAAAATTATGGAGTTGCAGGAAGGAAGTCAGTATGCAGGAAGAACCAGTCAAGAATTTGTCTTAGCTTTTGCATAAGCCCAGTCCATTCCTCTGTTCATTTTTTTTTTCTACTTTTCTGTGAATATTTTCACAGATAAAACTGTTACGAATATAAAATATTCCTTCGTATTATATTTTCATATATAAATAAATAAATAATATATTTTTATTTTACTTTGCAAATAAATTACTCCAACACTTTCATATTTTCTAGAGAATTTCTTTATACTATAATAATACGACTATCACTAATTTTACTGATGATTAAATAAAATATATTCTTTTTTCCTATTTCTAAACTTATATTTTTATTATTTAAAAATTGCTACACCTAAATCTTTTATATTACATATATTATAAATATTAAGAAAATTAAGAATATTTATATAATTTTACAAAATATAAAAAATGTTGATGTAAATTATATCATTCTAGTTTGTTAGATTACAATATTTATATTTTTTTATTTTTTTCAAGTAATTCAATTTATTTTTTTATGAATTATTATAAAAAAAATTGTCACATTTTACTCTAAGTATAACTGTGTATTATTATTATTATTATTGTTATCAATTTATTAATATTTTTTTATAAAAAAACAGTCAAATTAATTACAAAAAATGTTATATATAATTGATACCAAATATTTATAGTGTGACACTCCATTGAATTGAAACATAATGCAAAGGTTAAAGAAAAGAAGAATAAAAAAATTATTTCATGACAAGTAAGAAATTGAGGTCCATTACTACTCTAATCCGAGAATACCTCAATCAAATTGTGTTTGATATGACTCAACTGGAGAGTAAATATATCGAATCCTATGGGGTGCTATAAGATTGACACCCTGCATGAATAGGGCAAAATAGATAAATACAAAATATCAAACACCTTTCCAAAGAATAAAAATTTATTATTTACAAGGATTTACTTTCTCCCCCTTGAATATAAAGTGTATTAACATTTAAGTGTTCCAAAATGCATTTATACATCCGAAAAATCATATAACACCATTAATTACAAAACAATATTCGAACTAAAAATATAAAATCCTTATGTTATTCATGCACTTGTATCTGCTTTTGTCTTTACAGGTATACATCGTGACAATTATCGTAATTCACATGCTTATTGAAATTAAATTTCATCATACAAAAGTATAAAGTATAAATACAATGATGACATTATATTTAAAATTCATGTATAAACATAACCTTATAAACTTCACATCTTAACTACTACATTTTCATTCACGTTCTAAATATTAATATCCAGCAACATACATATAAGTCACGTATGAGCTACATCACACATATAAATCACACGTAAATCTATCGTCTTTCAAAAAACCCATGTCCCTACTAGAGAGTAACACCCTATCTAGTTATTAAAATATCGGTCGGGTAAGTTCAAACATTCATATACTGAGTGTCGTCAATGATGTCAATGTGTATGAACTTCTCACGACTCGATATTTTATTTCTAAGAACCACTATAAATAATAGGTGAAGACCCACAAAAAGAGATACATTTTTCTCACCATAAAACAAATAACTCTGATAACTAAACTGATTTTAGTATGAGAATGCCTTTTGCAGGTATTTCTCTTTTCATACTTTTTATACTTTTGCAAGTATCTCTCTTTCTATACAAGATCGAATTCTAAAGATCCAAGTAAAACACCAACATGAGAAATTGTTAGACCCTTTAAGATTCCAATAAGAACAATTAGTTTTTTTAATTTTTGTAAATTCACACTTTTTAAGTTCTTATTAATACCATTGTCTCGAAATACTTAACTATACGTCTACATTAATTAAGAAAGTTACTTAAATTATCTTAGTAAAATCAGTCTTTCTTTTTGCTTTGAAATAATGTATTACTTATTTTGTTTGGTAAGATCTTAAACAACAAAATAAATAAAATGAAGGAAGAATTAAAAGTTCATGCTTAAGTTAAGTTTTCATCATTTTGAGGAGAGTTAAAACTTTTTAAGAATTAATGGATTATCAAAACTCTGTGGTTAATATCATACCTCATTCCTATATTTATCTTAAAAAAATTATAACTAAGAAAACCAAGTTCTATTAAAGACTTCACTTATGCAACATCACCTCTTGTTGTTTTAAGACCTCGAATGTTACATATGCCAAGAAACTATATGAAGGGCTTCAGGTTCAAGATAAAAGAAAAAAAAAATTTCAAAGATTTATAATGTGAAAGAAAAATAGGATACAGTATATTACTATTTATAGACCGTCTATTGAGGACACAAAACATAAGGACAAATACAACCAACAAACATTTAATACTAAAATGAAACACTCATCATAAGTTTAAACTGAACTCCTAATACTTTGGAATAATTAAGTCTAATGTATTTTCAAATTGAAATCATGTTAGTTTTAACACAACTTTATTTAAAAAATATATATAATATTTTATTAACTTTAATCAAAGTCGTATTATTTTTATATAATTTCACATTTTAAACAAAAAAAGTATACTTAAGACTTTTGTTGGGAGAAAATTGAGGGAGGAAACCGGAGAGATCTCAAACAATGAGACATGAGCCAACGTTGGGTTTGTGGGTCTTCTTTCTAATATGTTGCTCAACTTTCTCATTTTTATCCAATGTGGGACTTAGATTCACACTTGAATACTTAACAATCTCCCTCTCAAGGGAGAGTCCCTCCTCCATCCGAGGAGATTTTACAAGAATGAAACATGAGCCAACATATATAAGGGAATGACGTCACCTTCAACCCAAAACATTAAGGCATTTTGTGGGTCTTATTTCTTATATGTTGCTCAACTTTCTCATTCCTATTCAATGTGAGACTTAAACTCACACTTGAATATCTAACAATGGGTTTGTGGGTCTTCTTTCTTATATATTGCTCAACTTTCTCGTTCCTACCCAATGTGGGACTTAGACTCACACTTGAATACCTAACAATCTCTCCCTCAAGTATGAGTCCCTCCTCCACATTGATACACTCCCCCTCAAACGGAAGCATTCTCAAACCCGAGTACATTACTCATGACCCCTCACTTGTATCATCGTTCACACACTTAATGAGACACGCTTGCCTGAAACCTCCATCAGGAAGACTTTCGATACTCATGACCCCTCACTTGTATCGTCATTCACACACTTATATGGGACACACTTGCCTGAAACCTCCATCAGGAAGACTTTCGATACTCATGACCCCTCACTTGTATCGCTGTTCACACACTTATATGGGACACGCTTGCCTGAAACCTCCATCAGGAAGACTTTCGATACAGGGTCAAACTGTACTCGCCCAAGCCGTAAACCATCGGCTCTGATACCACTTGTTGGGAGAAAACCGAGGGGGAACCACCGGGGAGATCAACAAGAATGAGACAAGAGTCAACCCATGTAAGGGAATGACATCACCTTCAACCCAAAACCTTAAGGCATTGGGTTTGTGGGTCTTCTTTCTTATATGTTGCTTAACTTTCTCATTCCTACTCAATGTAGGACTTAGACTCACACTTGAATACCTAACAATCTCTCCCTCAAGTGTGAGTCCCTCCTCCACATTGATACACTCCCCCTCAAACGAAAGCATTCTCAAACCCGAGTACATTACTCATGACTCCTCACTTGTATCGCCGTTCACACACTTATACGGGACACACTTGCCTGAAACCTCCATCAAGAACTCGTCCAAGCCGCAAACCAACGACTCTGATACCACTTTGCTGAGAGAATCCAAGAGGAAAACACCAAAAAGATCTCTAAGAATGAGAACTAAGTCAAACTCATATAAGGGAATTACGCCACATTCAATCCAAAATCTTAAGGCATTAGTTTTGCGGGTCTTCTTTATTATATGTTGCTCAACTTTCTCATTCTTACTCAATGTCGAAACTCACATTTAAATACCTAACAACTTTAATTAAGTCAAATTCAAATTTTTTAGGGTTTAAGTTTATAAAAATAATAGTACAAAATTGCACTAATTTAAAAAAAAAAATATATACCTTTTGTATCTATCATAATGGTAAGGAAAATAGTAATTTTACACACTAAAATTGTAATTATAATATATATATATATATATATATATTAAATTTTTAAATTAAAAAATAAAATGAATAATTAAAATATTATTATTTTAAGTTGTTAAAGGGCTAAAATTGCTAAAGTCAAGACCTACAAAATCGGCCATAATAATAGCAAAAGCAGTGGCCATTGATGAGAGTGCACTTGGAAGTTGTTAGGAGCGTTGATCTTGTTGACGAAATCACCAACGTTGTCCAAACCAACTTCATCCAACATGTATAAGCAGTGACTACGAGAAGCCACTACATAGTTCATTGTTTGTTCCTCCAAGTTAGGTAAAACTCTGACACTTTGATGGTTACTGCAATTGCCTCGGAATCATCGAACCCACATTTCTAAAATCTGAACCAAACCAAAGTGTTTCAAATCTCCTTTGTATTCTCCACCTACTTTTCGATACATATTTTTTACCCTTTTCGTGTCTTCTCAGATTCATCAAACGCACACCCTCTTCGGTCTCAACGGCTCTTCGCTTATATTCTCACCGACCCACATAACCATTCTCGCCATTCTTTGCAGATTACGCACTCCTTTGGGAAGAGAAGAAGGAAAGTCTGGTTTTTAGTTCGTGGGGTGGTTTCAAAATGACCTCATTCTCCGTCCCATGCTCCAAGTGCCCTTCTGCTTCTTCTTCCTCTCTGGGGTTGAAATCCCCACAGGTTCCCTTTCAAAGTGGGTTGAGCTTCAAGTCTTCTTTGTCTGCTGAATCTGCATCCTCCATAATTCAGGTACGAGTGTGTTTTCACATCTATCTGTGTATCTATATCTGTATCTATCCATAAAAGAACGAAAGAGAGAAAGAGTTCTTTTGTCTGTGAATTTCTGTTTGTTGAGCATCTAATGTTTTAAGGATGACACATAATGTGTTCGACAAAAAGAAATAGTATTTCTTCTCTGATAGTGATAATGTTTTTTTTCAATTGATTAATTGATTTTAGTTGTAGACGAAGAAATGATACCTTTATCAATGATTTAAGGATGACACATTATGTAATCACAAGAAAAATATTTATTCTCTGATTATTTTGCTCAATTGATTTATTTAGTGATAGCGATCAATTCGTACCTTCATCAATGATTTTTCTTAACTTTTCTGAATGTTCATGAAAGAACGAGTATATCGAATCTAGTGTTGAGCATAAATGGTCCAAGTTAAGACAATAATCAGAAAAATGTAACAAAACTTTGTTAGACACAATTTTGTTATAGGTTATCAATGTTTTGTGAACAGTCTTTGCAATTATATACAATATTTTATATCTTGAAGCATGTTAAATATTAATATGATGCCTATTAATTTTTTATTATTCTCACATTACTCCTTTCATATTTGATTCTCCTAAGTGGGAACTACAACTGAAGTTTTCAGCACGTTATCAATGTAGAAACATTTTCACTGTTACTGATGGGCTCTGAATGAAGCACAACTACAACTAAAATGCATTCAAATTGTTGTGCTTAAATTGTTGGCCGATTTGCCATTTGTTTTCAATGTGATTAAATTGGAGAAATTATAACTTTCAATTAAAACACTTTCAGTTTGTGGATGATTGGTGTATAATTCAGTGAATAAATAACAAATATGTCAAGAGCTTCACAAATATATTTTCGTTTTGTTGATTAATTAATTATTCTATTGTTACTTGTTGTCTCTTGCAGTTTTCTAACAGAAAGCAATTTTCTGCTTTGAAGGTCAGTTTACACTTAGTCTTTTGCTTTCTGTTCTTTTAGTTCACATTGAGTTTTATTCTGAATGGAATTTTATCCCCTGTTCAAAAGTGTTCTTGATTAGATTCAGAAAGTTTTACCATAAGGTACCCTGCTTTGTATGTTGTAGGCTGCTAAAGTTGAAAATTCTAATTCTGCTTCCGTAACAGTCAAGGAACCTAATGTTGCTCCATCAAAAGAAAAAGAAGTGCTTAATGGAAAACAACCTGGTGGCACTATTCCAGATGAAGCTTCAGTTACTGCATTCCTGTCTCAACTTTCAAACCTTGTAAAGTAAGATTAAGCACCTCCATTTTGCATGCAATCACCTATTCTTTTGTATTGATCATGTCTATTGTTTGGGTATGCATTATTTCCATGGATTTCATTTAATACCATTTCCATGGCTAGACTTGTTGATTCAAAAGATATTGTGGAACTTCAACTTAAGCAATCAGACTGTGAGCTCATGATAAGAAAGAAAGAAGCATTGCAGACCCCACCAGCACCAACTCCTATACACTATGCCGCATACCCGCCACCGGCACCGGCACCAGTTGCTCCTCCTCCTAGCTCTTCCTCCGCAGAAGCAGTGCCTGCCTTGCCTTCCCCTGCAAAAGCAAGCACATCTTCTCACCCAACACTGAAGAGTCCGATAGCTGGAACTTTCTACAGGAGTCCAGGACCTGGTGAACCTCCCTTTGTCAAGGTTTGTAGACATAAACAATTTAAATACCACTCTCTTTTTTGTGTCGAGGTGTCAATTTGCAAAGGATATATGATTACTTTGTTTACTAAGTTAATCAATGAAAAGACTAATTATTTTGCTGTTGCTTCAGGTGGGTGATAAAGTGAAGCAAGGCCAGGTTGTTTGCATTATTGAGGCTATGAAACTGATGAATGAAATTGAGGTATGTGTACTTATCACCCTATTTGTTCTTGTATATTGTTACCTTTTTTTCTCCTTTTACGGGGTTGTTTACTTTATGTTTTCCGATATACTATACAGAAATCTGTGATACAAAAATCTGTCAGTTAACAAATCTAAAAGCATAGACCTGGTAGAGCTTCTCAAATCTGCTTCTGTGTTGCCACTTGTTTTACCTCCATTAACAGTTAACTCGCTAATCATTTGAAAAATCGTAATTATCTTAATCTAATACCAAGAAATTTATATCATTAAAAGTCTGTATTGAATATCATAGGACTTTTTTTATGGTTTTAGATACTCTTCTCTTTACTTTAAACTGGAGAGGTCCTATTTAATAAATCCTAACCATTCATTACATTTTTTACTCAATCTATCATCGAAATAAAAACCAAATAAAACTATGAAAAAAGAATGGAAAACATGCATGGTTGAGTAGGTTAGTTGGTTTTTATTCTAACTGTATTAAGATTTATTGAAGACTCCTTAACAGTAAACAGGAGAGAATTAAAATCTCTATTTATCAAAAGAGTCTTTCAAAACCTTCAAACTCCTAATGCAATACACCCTGCATACAATACACTAGGAGTGGTATGAAGGGATTAAGATATAAGTAAACTATGTGGCAGTGGAGAAAGTAGAAAAGCATGGGGATAGTTGGTTCTAGGAGATGAATAAAATGAAAAAAAGAGTCATTCAGATTGTTTTATTATGAACATCTTCTCAACATGGAGGAAACATGACCCTCTCAAGGCCTATTGGATTCACACTTTGCCACTGTAATACAGCATTTCTCCTTCAGAAACAGATTCTACTAGCCAGAAACCAAATCCTCTAATTTATTGGTTATCTTCATTACTTTGTGGCAGGCTGATCTGTCAGGAACAATAACTGATATATTGATTGAGGATGCCAAACCAGTCTGTTTAGATACGGTACTCTCTCTACCTTTTGTGTGTGTGCACACATGCATGTTTGTCTAGAAACCACATGCTGCATTGCTCTAACTGATATACTTTGTTTTCCATGCAGCCTCTTTTTGTAATAGTTCCATGAGCACCAGAAGGGACCTTGCTGCTTCCAGATGATGTGAAATCTCCCTTGTTGGATAGCATGGTATTGGATGAATGAGATTTTGTGTTGAGAAATTTCTTAGAGTGATAATGTTTGTCTTTTGAGAAATCCTTGTTACCTTCTTTAGCCCCCACCTGGCCTCTCAATTTATTAAGGTATTTTAGGCATAAAAGCTCCATCATATATCAGTATGAATATTGGACATTCCATTTTGAGTAGTATTTATGTTTGTTTTTTTTTTTTCTGTTTTCTGATGACACACTCTTGTTGTATGAACCTGCTGGCTGAATGTTGGGTTATTCAAGTAATTTGTTATACATTTTCCTTTGGCCACAAATATGATTTATATTCAAAGTGTTTTTAGAGTATCTACAAGGATCTTATAAATTTTCTTATGAAATTTTATTTTACTTTAATTGGATTCCACCATACCATATCATTTTAGGAGAATATTTTGCAAGTTTTGCTTCATAGAAAGATTTTATCAGACATACATTTTTATATTTCTTCTGTATATTAACTTTTTATAACTTGAAAGTTAATTTAATTATATGATTAAATACTTCTTATTCTTAACACCTAAGGTTTATATAATATTCCTGTTTTAAATATAAGATTCTCCTATGTCATATCATGGAAAATTCACACTTTATTTTTGATGAAGGAAGAAAACTTTGAAGTCTTAAGCCTCAAAACAACCTTCTTCCTCTAATGAAAATTAGGGCTTTTTTTGTGCTGTCCTCTTAAGAATCTTCTTCGTCTAATGAAATTTAATCCCATTTTTTTTTTTTTGTGTGTGTTGTGACATCCCAACTTCTGAATTAAATTCTTTGCCACCTTTATGTTCAGAACATTTCATGAACAAACATAGATATTCTTCAAGCTTCAATATTTGTAATATGGTAATATTTTATAGATTTTGGCTCTTCCTTTCATACTTATATCTTTTATTTGAGAATAATCAAAACATTTCAAAGGTGGTTCATCCACCTAACACCTATTGATCATTGAACAACCTAGTATGTCGCATTTCTAGGGGCACCATAAAAATGGAGCTTTATCTTCTTGGAAAATTATTTTCAAAAAAAGGATAAATAAAGCTTAATTAATAAGTAGAAAAGCCAATAAAGATTGATTTAAATGATATGCAACAAGTTCATATCTAGGACAATATGAATTCAGTTTTTATTGTAAATGTGAGAACCTTCTTGGTGATAATATTTAAGTATTTCTTTTATGCTTTTCTAATGCTGAGATTCTTCTAATGAATCCCTAAAACTCAACTCATTAATCGATTATATAATGAGTCCTTAAAACTCAACTTGCCTGAACTTATATAATATAATATAAAAGAAAAATAATAAGAAGATTGTAGAATTTGATTGAGAACAACATATATAAAGCAAGGCGATATCTGATTTGATTAGATTGAGTTTGACAACTCAAGTGACGTTGTATAAACTACTAATTTGATCCAACAATTTTTTAATTATTTAAGGTTAGGTTGATTGGATTTTATTTTAATTTGCTGTTTCTTAATTTTAAAATTCCATGAAGGAAATGAGCAAACTGAAAACGATGACCTTATAATTTTTTATACAAAAAATCCACTAAAACTTTTAAATTGACATCTCTTTGAAGTATCATTCTACTAAGATACTTAAATTACATTGTCCAAACATTATTAATTTCTATTTAAACAAATATTTTAACAATAATTTTTAGACTAAATAAAATTTATACTTTTAAAATTATCCTGTACTAAAATTGATGCCATCAAAATTTTGTTTTTAAATTCAATATTTAATAAATATGTAAATTTGTTCGTGATATTTATTTTATTATTTTTATATTAGCCGTGTTAGTGTATATGAATATCATATTATGATAATTATACGTCAATATTATTAATTCAAGAGTAATAAAACCATTGTTAGGACTAACTTTGTATATTTATTAAATGTTAAATATTAAAAATATACTTTTTAAAGAGTATCAATTTTAATATAGATCAATTTTAAAGATGTAAAATTTATTTAACCCATAATTGTTTATATGCTTCTGGACCCCGTTAATTTTTACTTTTGAGCCTTTGATATTAGTTTTAAACTTTTTAAAGTTAAAATAAAAAATTAGAATGAACTTTAAAATGGATAAAAAGGGTTAGACATGAAGCTATTATAACCAGCATAAATGAGATTCTGTGTTTGTCTTGGAATATTCAGCAACAATATTCTTTGAGGAAAGGAAATGTAAGAAACCCAATTAATTTTAGGTATAGTTGAAATTTTATAAATATATGAGATATATCCACTAATGTACATGATACAAACTATTGTATGGCTAAGTTTTTAAAAGCAACATTCACATAAATACATACGTATTAAAATATTAAGAAAGATAAAAACATCCTCATTTCTATATGTAGTTCCATATTATTTGAAATATTTTTGTTTTTTACCAAATAGTATCAAGACAATGTATACACTAAGGTTAAACTAATTTAAAAAGAAACATTACATAATGTATAATATAAAAGACATTGATATATCAATCATATCACACTCTTGCATATTAGAGTAAATATAACAAATTACAATTAAATTATTGTTATTCAGAATAATCAAGTATATCTTAATGAAATAATGTAATTTGTTATATTTGATGCTTTTCAGAAGAATTATAATAAATATGTTTCAAATATAGATTAACAATATTTTCTTGTTAAAGTGATTCTTTGCATATGTTGTAAAAAATCTTTGGTATAAAAATCTTCTTTAGCTTCTTATAACTTGATATCTTATCTATGTAATTAAATCATTAATGAAACATAAAATATCTTTTTTTGGTTATGAGTTTAGTATGAAATAGATTATTGAAGATCACAATATATCCTAAGTATCTCTCGTCACATAATTATAAAGACAAACACACTCCTAAAAAGATCAATTAGAATATGTTTTATCCTAATCTTTTTCTCCCACATTTAGTGTGCACTAACTTCTAATCCTAGTCATCAATCTCCTCATAGTTTATTTAAAATAAGGTTAGAATGAGAATTAAAAAAAAAAATTATAATTTACCAGTCTTTTTTTTTTTTTTTTCAAATAAGGAATATTCCATTTTACTATAGAAGATGTTAATCCATTGTATCCCGACTTACTTTATTTCATTATATCTTAATCCATTTCACCAATTTTTTTCTTTTCTTACATAGACGCCTTGTCTTATCAAATTCGAATATAATCATATACGAGTATAGTTATCTCTTTTCCCAAAGGGTAAAGTAATTTGTTACAATTGTTTGTTTATACGTTTAAAGAGTGTAGTTACCTTTTCTTTTTGTCTATTTTCACTTATTCTAAAATAGAAAATGAAAATGGAATATTTTCAACCAAACAACCGTTAAAGTATCAATTTAACACTTTTGTGGACCCACTTTCTAGTTGTTGATTACCAGTAATCGTAAAACACTTGGACTTTTTGAGTTTACTATTTTCGTCAAAGGCAACTTAGTCCGTAGCAAACCAAGCTGTGTTAGCAAAAGCAGAAAAGAAAAAACAATAAGATTTGATATTTAGTTAGCGAAGATAAATTTGAATCAACAAAAGAATGCAGGCACTATATTATAACGGAAATTACACGGAAATTACAGAAGGAAACAGACAAAAATCATTGTAGTCTGAGGACAGGGTGTAGTCCATGCCCATACTTACCCTAAATTCTGTTTCCTTAAAACCTATTCTGTAGCCTCTCATCCTATTCTGTACTTTTTTTTCTTCCTATCTAATTTACATTGTTAGCCTATCTATCATGTAATTACATCAAATCAATATTGCCTAGAGCTTCTAAGGCTACTCCTGCGGCTGCCGCTAAAACTTATCTTGCGCATAGCACTTCCACCGCTATAATCGTCGTCATCTTCGTCGTTGTAGTTCCCACCTGACACAAGTACAGGTTTCCGAGCTTGAACTTTCCTTGGAGTAGTTGTAGGTCTCTTACGTTTTATATTTGCCGTGTAGTGTGAATAATCAACAGTGTCTTCCCTCAAAGCATGCTTGAATTCCTGGTGCAACAAATGGGAAACAATGGTTAAGGAAACCCTCAATCTAATCTAGAGCACTAAAGCTCAGAAGCGTATGAAAGAGAAATAGATTCTGACAAGCTATAGTACCTGATATCTTTGTACCAATTCTTGCGGACTCGTAGGCAAACTGAATTGAGATTCACCTATACTAAAGGCTATATTCTGTCTGGAGATAACCTCTCCAGGTTTTGGTAGTTCAGTAGGATTATATGCCTGAACAAGTGGGAGCGCACATTTCAAAGGGAGAAGTTAGTTTTGTACCCATAATATCCTAATCATGTATGAACAACATTTAACTGTAGCGTAAAGTGATGATGAGATGCACTGTATAATTTACCTGACAACGGGCATCGTCGAGGCTATACATGATTTTTAGGTGTCTCTTAAGCTTCAAAAGAAGCTGCAATGCAATTGCCGATAAACAGTCGGCCTGCACAAGCACAGGTAACATGAGCACATACATAGGAGTACAATTAACGATTAATGCACATATGCATATTCTAATGTTTAGGCAGTATTCTGAAAACATCAGATATTCTTACTTTGAGCAGGAGTTTCCATTAACAAAACTTTAAAACATTTTTCCTCGAACAAATCATCACTGACCAAATTAATGACCGTGGGTTCCAAAATACCTGAACTTTCTCTAGATCATCTTTTGAGAAGGAAAAATCTGTGTAACCCGCAGCATGCGGCTTTGCTTCTGGGCTACCCTTATATGAATAATCAAAGTGTTGGTGATTTGATCCATTTAAATCCAGGGATCTCAAGTCACTGTAATTGAGATGAGCATCTACATTTTGTTGAATTGATCCATTCAAATCAACTGACATTACTTGGGTTGCAAAAGTAGACTCTTCTGGCGCCTGTTGATACATTCCATTTCCATAAGGTGTACTATGATTTGAAATGCTTGAACTCCAGGCTTTGAAATTCGCTTCTAGTGGGCCGGCCCTTACTTGAACTATTCGATTGATAGCATAGATTAAGTAAAGGGGCTCATCGGGTGAAATGAATGGCAGTAATGCTAGGACTTCCGTGCAGTATCTGTGGAAAAACCAAGTAAAAGGTCATCTAAGAACCCATATAAAGAAACAAAAAATACCAACCGACAGTACTTACGTTAAGAAAGCAATTACTAATTTATTCCATCTTGGATTATCAAATTTCCGCACAATTGAGGACAAAAATTTGTTCCTTGATACCCGGTTCCCTCGGATGAGCTTGTATATTCGTGAAACCCCAAGTTTAGCTTGAGCAAGCGGCCCAGCATCAGGCTTCCCTTTTCCAGAAATAGGCATCTTAGATTGGATCTTACCGTCAACATTTTCAGAACCACCACAGATAGATTGCATAAACATAAACGACATTTGAAGTCCATCACCCAAGCGGCTTTCAAAAAATGCAGGATACCTGAAAAGATTCTTCAATTAGCTTTAGCCAATACAACCCAAGGTAACATGTACTACATCACCACAACAATACATAAGAGATAAGAGATATACTTTTCATTCATGTTCATCAGAAGATGATGAGCCAACTTTGAATTTGACTCCAGAGGATCTGTTTCAAGTGCTATTAGGTACGGAACACAGGTGATTGGATGAACAAGACCTTGACGCAGCACAACTTCAACAATCTGCATTATTAACAAGTCTCTTATTTTATATATAAGAAAAGAAAACTAGACCATGTTAACTGCAATGCTTCGATCCTGATTGTTTTAGCATTGCAACATATTCAAATGAAACTTGGACCACAGCAATAATTTCTTGCTTTCAGAAAAAGTCCATTGGAAGTCCCAGCTCTCGGTTCGCAAAGCTAGACAATGCTAATACAAAGAGGCACTTAATATTCCAAAGAAAATAAGCTTCAAAACATAGATAATTAAAACTGCATTCCAAGAGACTCATAACTAGCAATTGCAAGATTCACCTATAAACTCCTCTCAAAAGCATCTACCTAATTAATCATTTCCTTCACCTCACCCCATTAATCCAAAATATTTGGAAGAATTTAAACAGTCGTAAATACAATACACACACATGCACTTTTCTGATTATTAACTGTTTCTAAAGAAGAGATTTTAATTGTTCTATAACAATTGGCTTAAGAGTATTGAATCTGATCCAATATAGAAGCAAGATTCTAACCTTCAGGGCTGATTGACGAACTTGTTCATTGAAATCCAAACATCTACCCAAAATATTATCCCAATACAACTGAACTATACCCCCACATATGTTTGTATCACCGGCACCAGCAGCGACAGGTACACTCTGCCCAGCTCCTACTGTGTAACCAGCAACGTTATCATCATCTTTATCAGTTCCCATTTGGCTTTCAGCATCTAGAAGATACTCGTACATATTTTGTAATCCTTGAAACTGATTTACAGTGAAAAGTTTAGTATATACAGAAGTAGTTCACATAAGTACACATATCAAGGCAAAATATATTACCTTAAGGCGAGTATCAGTAGCAGAGGATAATGTTTCCTCCAGTATTTTTCCAACATAATTTTCCAACATATATTCGGGCCTAGCAATTAAAACAAACCCTAGTGCCTACAAGAGTTACAATAAAACATCAAAACACTTCAAGATTCAACTGAGATAAGAGCAAAGTTAACAAATAGATCATACCTGCAAAGATCTAACTTTGACAACAAAATCCTCCGCAGAGAGATGCTTAATAAACAATCTGACACAGCTTCCAAAATCAAAACTGGAATTTGCTAACAATCTACTACCATAACGGATAAGTGATCCAAGACAGAAGAGAGACCGTCCAACTTTCTGTAAATAGGATGGAACAATAAATTATTATTTTAAAAACCATTTAAAAATAAAGCATTCATCATAAAGTTAAATATAAGTATAAACACTCCATAACAAAAAAATACATTGCAAGTTTCAAGTTCTTAACCACAATTCTCCACACGAGCTATAATCTACAAGAAATAACAGGTTACCTTGACACTAATTAAGTTACCACTTGTCAGATGAATGGTCCACACAACAGGAAGAGTTCATTCATAATATATAAATTACCTCATGCATCGTTTAGCATTATCCCACAACTTTTTAAAAAACAATAATTAAATGCCGAAATCAAATCCATTTTATGTAACATAAGAAAAACTACCAACCTCGGCCCAAAAAAAAGCTCCCTTCCATGAAAAAGAAATGTTAGAAATGAAGCACAACTAACTCAAGCCCAAAAGTTAGCTCAAGGTGAGAGGATAGGTCCTTAGGAGTTCCGACGCACCAAAACTTCAATTTGTTTCATGTATTCGTGTATGATACATATCTCATATCGACATTCTAGGCTACTTCACTGATACATTTCGATGAAAGTATCCGAAGTTATGAATCACATATACTTCTATAATGACAATGATCTTTTTTTATTTTGAAAACGTTTAAGAAATGTTATTTCAATTAAGATTCGCACAATTGCAATTATATATTTATTATGTTTTGAGATCTTCCTCAAAGTCAAAGAAAGAGAAAAATGAGCTAAGCTAAAGAAGGTATCCCCAGCCCATGAAATTCGAGTCGAAGGGTAAGGCTTTTGAAAGTCTGGATACGGAATATCATTCTTTGAAGCTATTATAGTTCGTGGGCCTTCCACTGCAATTGATACGGCCAGCTTTCCTTTTCTTTGCGGGTGTGCTCACAGCATGATAAGAATTTGACTTGGTCGTTGCCTATGCAGCTCATTGTCTTCTAGAAAACTTGAACCTTTCCTTTATTCTCTTGACCTTTACCTTTATATATATATATATATATGTGTGTGTGTGTGTGTGTGTGTATATGTTACGTCCCAGACAGCAGAGGTGGTTAAAGATACTGCGGAAAATATTTACCTTTGCCCTTCTGTTATAGCTGAAGGAACAAAAGCAAGAAATAAGGAGATTTTATCTTTTCATTCCAGTTGGTA